>Ga0326728_10007350_pt1 | contig 28396 bp, 26 predicted proteins | sample MB3enrmetagenome_FD_207602 | JGI IMG/M metagenome (GOLD analysis project Ga0326728, IMG submission 207602) | Lab enriched peat soil microbial communities from McLean, Ithaca, NY, United States - MB31MN | ecosystem: Environmental > Terrestrial > Soil > Wetlands > Peat | place: USA: New York... | reverse complement strand
CTACAACGGGCATTTCGGCTGCACCTGCTACCACCCGCTGTTTTGCTTCAATCAGTTTGGTGATGTGGAGCGCACCCTGTTGCGGGAAGGCAACGTCCATAGCGCCACAGATTGGCTGGCCGTGTTGTCGCCGGTGGTGGCGCGTTATCGCGGTCAGAAGTTGCCGCGCTACTTCCGAGCGGATGCGGCCTTCGCCAGCGCGGGAGGTGTATGAGTTTTTGGAAACCGAAGGCTACGGGTACGCCATCCGCCTGCCAGCGAACGATGTGTTGCAGCGGGAGATCGAGCCGCTGCTGACTCGTCCGGTAGGCCGTCCCTCGAATGCACCGGTGGTCTGGTATGCCGACTTTTTGTATCAGGCGCAGACTTGGGAACGCACCCGCCGCGTGGTAGCCAAGGTGGAGTGGCACAAGGGCGAACTGTTCCCGCGTGTCGGCTTCATCGTGACCAACCTGGACAGCCCCGCCAAACGGGTGGTGCGCTTCTACAACCAACGGGGTACCGCGGAGCAGTGGATCAAGGAGGGCAAGAACGCCGTCAAATGGACGCGCTTATCCTGTCACGACTTTGTGGACAACCAAGTGCGGTTGCAGCTATTTGTGTTGGCGTACAATCTGGGCAACTTTCTGCGGCAGGCCGTGTTGCCCCGAGCGGTGCGGCACTGGACGCTGACGACGCTGCGGGAGAAACTGATCAAGATCGGGGCGAAGGTGGTGCGCCATGCCCGGCAGGTGGTCTTCCAGATGGCGGAGGTAGCGGTGCCGCGAGATCTGTTCCGAACCATTCTTCAGGCAATCGACCGCCTGCGCCTGCCCGCCGCGGCCAGTGGATGAACGAAAAACGGATGAAAACGTCAGTCAAGACGGGTGAAGTGTCTCTGGTCAGGCCCAAGAGGGTGGTTGAGGGGTGAAAATCGGTGGGGAACATGGCGACGGCACTGAAAAACAGGGGTTTGACGATGCCAAATGGCTTGCAAATCCAACCGCTGGGAGGATAATTGCGCAAACGACCTGCACCAGCCAATTTAACCCCCTGAACAACAGATCAAATGGGAAATCTCGGATTATGGCAACAAGGACAGGTGCTGATCGTAGGTGTACAAAAGCCATCCGGCGGCTGGACCTAGGATCCTCCTTATTTTTACTACGTGACTCACTACGATAGTGACTGCGAAGGTGACAGAATGCTGCTGAAGTGGGCTCGACAACAGCAACAGCACCCGCCCCATTACAGTGTTGTATTTTTTAACTGTAACGACTTCGCCGAGGAGGCCCTAATGGAGGGCATGATCCTGGGCGGAGAATAAAAAGGTTCCGGAGTGACTTAGAGTGGCTCATCATTGATTTAGCTGATACCCGTGGCCAGGCCGATGAAATGGTTATCCTTGATCTTGAGTGTGATCGCAGCTGACTGTGTTGGTCGCGTTGTGACAAGAGAGGCCGCAATCTTCAACGCGTTAGGTCTGAGATTAGCGCCTTTCCAAGCGCGACATTCCTCTGCCGCCAAGACCCAGTGGGTTGTCGCTCCGGGCCATGTCCTGACTGAGCCGGAGCTCTGAGTAAAGCCGAAGCGGAAGGCCGGGCGCGGGCCGGGAGTGAAACGCTCTTGCAATTTGGGTCGGCGCTTGTATTGTTAAGCCGGAGTTTGGAGGCTGATAACAAATGACTTACTCACAGATTTACATATTGCTGTTGGTGCTGATTCTTGTGCCGGGCATTGTGGCGCAGATTCGCGTTAGCTCGGCTATCAGGAAGTATTCACGGATCCCGTCCCGCTCGGGAAAGACGGGAGCAGAGGTCGCGGCGGAAATCATGCAGGACGCGGGCATCTATGACGTGACCATCCAGCAGGCCAACAGTTTCCTCGGCGACCACTACGATCCGACGAAAAAGACGCTCGTCCTGTCGCACGACGTTTACAACAGTGATTCGGTGGCGGCGATTGGCATCGCGGCGCACGAAGCGGGGCACGCGATCCAGCATAAGAACGCCTATGCGCCGCTTCAGGCACGCATGGCGGTGGTGCCGGCAACGATGTTCGTGTCGCAAGCGTTGCCGCTGATTGTGATCGGTGGATTTTTCTTCCGTATCCCCATGTTTATCAACCTCGGCATCATTGCGTACACGGTGATCGTGCTCTTTCAGTTGATTACCTTGCCGGTGGAATTCAACGCCAGCGCACGCGCAAAGAGGATTCTGCAGCAAAGCGGTATTGCACGGACAGACGAGATGGTGGGTGTCAATCACGTGCTGAACGCGGCGGCAATGACGTATCTGGCCGCGCTCATCGCAGCAGCCGCGCATCTGGCGTGGCTGATTCTGGCGAGTCGCGATCGTCGGTAACGCCCTGAAGCAGCAATGTGGCCCGCAGCCTCCTGCGCTGAGCAAACGCGGAGGTTTCGGTTGTTTTCTGATTGAGTCATTCGAGATTGTTTCGAGATTCGTACTTCGGATTTGTCCATCGTGCTTGGGACGCTAACTGTCACCCCGTTCGTCGCCAGCAAAGCCCTCGGCAAGAAAATGGGCTAATTATTCCGTGGCGGCTGACTCAACCACTGCGTCATTCACGTGAACTGTAACATCGTTGCAAGCGTTCCGGAATCGGGCCGACGGCAACCATCCACGGATGACCCGGATGCACGCGGATTGCGTATCCGCCTCAAACCTCTTGGAATCGCTCCGCCCGTGGAGTGCGGTGGCTTGCCCGCCGTGGCGGGCTCGACACCGCCTTCGCGGCAACGCTTGACTCGCCGAGTTTTCCGCGCAGACAGTGGCGGGTGGATTTCGTCAGATGAGCGGATTTCCATCAACGCGGATTGCCGGTTGTGTTGGCGCGCCATGTCTGAATGAAGAATAATTAGACGCGACCCCAGTTCCTCGGTCCAACGCCGGCACTGGTCTGTCCTCATTGTGGTCGTAGCGAGGTGGTGCTCGTGCGCGTGGTGCATCCGCCGCGTCAAGGCCGGCCCATCGCCGTTGTGGACAGTTCATGAACCCGGCCTCTCACCTATCCGTAGTTTGCTCAACGCCGTGCCGCGACGGCGGCATCACCGGTCTGCCCGCACCGCGTCGACTCACACGGCCGGACTGGGTTCGATGCGCTGACCTGCACTGCCAGAGCGATTGCCAGTTGGCATGCAATGATCCCTCTGACCAAAATCGCCACCTCTGCCGCGCTGTTGATGCGGCCAGTGCCACCGTCGCCCAAATACTTTCCCCTTAGCCGCGCCCCCCGCTAAGCGGCTCAGTCCAACGGCAGTGTATCCGCCATGCCGGAAACACGTTGTAGTGAAGTCTTGCTCTCTGGCGGCACGGCGGATACACTGGTTTACGTTAGCCTATGAATGAACCCGTGAAAACCAAATGGCTGGCCGTTCTCAGGGATGTTGGCATCATCTAGGTACTGACTCTCATCGGTGGCTTTATTGCAGGCGTCGCTGCACGTTCAGCAGGGGGTACCGGTCGGCCGATGGGTGCATTAGCGGTCGCTAACATTTTGCTGGGCACAGTCGGCTTCGTCATCAGTGGGTGCTTGGCTAAGACGCGCAGGTTTCAGCACCTCTGGGTTGTGGTTTTGTTCGTCTGGCTGACCAGTCTAGTCAACGCTTTCTTTGGAGCTTTCGGATTCACTCAGTGGCTATTGAGCATCTTGTTGATCATCCCCATGATGCTTGCAGGCGGTGGCATCTCGTTCCTCTTCGTGAGGGGACAGACATCAAAACTAGGCTGATTCGGTCGAGTCAACTCGCGCCCTGGCGGGCGCTCGTGCCTCACCTCAGACGATGATATGGCTGCGTGAAGTCAACGAGGAAACACTGCTTGCCTCCTGTTTCATAGTTTCTCTTTCACAGGCTTTCGTTGCGGGAGTGGTTGAGCAGGTTCAGGAGCCGCGTGCGCCACTGCGTTCTTCCCGATGGTGCATATGCTTATATCCGCGCATTGGTACGCCAGCGCATTCCTTGTATCCATCGTAGCCCGGTTCGCTGTCTAGCAGCCCGTTAAAAAAGTCGGTTATCGATTGAACGGGTCGTGGGTTGCCGCGTCAGATGAACATGGCACTCGGCAAACGAAAGATCCAGCAATCGGAATTGTTCATTCCGGCCACCGAACTGGTCCACGGTCCCGGCCATCCGTTCTACAGCAAACTCAACGAGGTCTTGGCTGCGGTCCAATTCGACCAATTCACCGAACGGCTCTGCGCCCCGTATTACAAGGATGGCGGTCGCCCCAGCATCCCTCCCGGCGTGTACTTTCGGATGCTGTTTATCGGCTACTTCGAGGGCTTGGATAGCCAGCGCGGCATCGCTTGGCGCTGTGCCGACAGCTTGGCCTTGCGCGCCTTCCTCGGGGTCGCCCCGACGCAGGCCACGCCGGTGCATGCCTCGATGACGATCATTCGCCAGCGCCTGCCCGAACTGGTCTTCGAGAAGGTCTTCCGCTTTGTGTTGGGGTTACTGCAAGAGCAGGGTCTGCTGCGGGGCAAGACCGTAGCGATTGACGCCACTACGCTGGAAGCCAACGCCGCGATGAAGAGCATCGTGCGCAAAGACACCGGTGAGGACTGGCAAGAGTACCTGCGACGGTTGGCACAAGCCGAGGGTCTGGAGAATCCGACGGAGGAAGATTTGCGGCGGCTGGATCGGGGCCGTCCGGACAAGAAGGTTTCCAATGCCCAGTGGCAGAGCCGCACCGACGTGGACAGCCGGATCACCAAAATGAAAGATGGGCGCACCCATCTGGCGTACAAGGCCGAACACGCGGTGGACCTGCACAGTGAGGCCATCGTGGCCACCTCGGTGATGCGCGCCGACCGCGCCGATCCGGCCAGTGCACCACTGACGCTGACCTTGGCGGAAGCCAATTTGGTGTTGGCTGGCAGCGAGGCGACGGTGCAGGAAGTGGTGATGGACAAGGGCTATCACGACAACGGGTTGCTGGCGGAGTGTGCGCAACGCGGGGTGAGGACCTACATTCCCGAACGCCGCCAAAAGAGTCGCCGCTGGACCGACAAGCCGGTGGAATATGAAGCGGCGTTTCGGGCCAATCGCCGACGGGTGCGCGGGCCGAAAGGCCGGCAGTTGAACCGGTGGCGCAGTGAGTGTTGCGAACGCAGCTTCGCCCATGTGTGCGAGACCGGTGGCGGTCGACGGAGTTGGCTGCGTGGGCTGGTTAATGTCAGTAAGGCGTATGTGCTGAAGTGTGCGGCCTTCAACCTAGGGTTGCTGCTGCGCAAGATTTGGGGACTGAGCAAGCCCCGGACAATGGAGGGGCTTTTGTTCACCTTATGGCTGCACTTGGCCTGCTGGTGGAACCGAATCCGAGCTTGGGTGGCTCACCGGGTCAACTTTCTGCGTTCGCAGTCGCGGCACAGGTTCCGCCGCTGGCTGTTTCCATCGCTTGCAGAATCAGGCCGTTTTTTAACGGGCTGCTAGGCGCAGAAGTCATCCCCGACCAGAGGGTCGAGGCGTTCTCTAACGTCGTCGCGAGTTGGCTTCCATCCGCACGGGCCCCTGAGGCTGCCCGAGCTGTTCCCGCTCTCTGTGTTGGCATTGGCGCTGTGGTCTTCGATTTCGGCAGAGCTTGCGCGCGCAGCAAAGGAGAGTAATTCCGCTAGCGTCCCGCTGGCTTCTCATCTCATGGCGGGCGTCATCAACACAGCCATCGGTATTGTTGAGCGTTTCTTGTCAATGGGTGGGATCGTAACCGTCGTTCTTCTCTGCTCCCTCTTTTACAGGTTCCGCGCACCGATTAAGATTTCCGGCGTGGCCACCGAGCAGCAGGCGTGTGAGCTTCTTGATGAAGCGATCAAGCTAGAGGCTGGAGGAGACCTCTCGGAAGCCTTGGCAAAGTATCAGGAGGGCATTACGGGGTGTGGACGCACTACAGCAAGCAAGGACGCGGAGCAGTGTATTGAGAGTCTACGGGAGAAGATTCGTCAGAATGAAAACGCCTAAGAGCCTATCTCAAAACTGGGTACCGCGATATGAATTCCGAGGATTTCCGCCCAGAATCTGGGTTTTGAGATAGGTTCTAAGCATGCGCGAGACTGTGTGAAAAGTCTTCCTGCTTTTGGCAAGAGGCTATCTCGACGAGTTTCGAACGACGGCGGGTCCCGTCTAACTATTCGACATTGCACTCTCCACCTCGTTCCACTGTAGCTGGCGCCCAACCACTGAATTGATGCAGTTCGCTCACCGCACATCACGAGAACAATCCAGCGCGGGCCTACACCCTATTGTGTCATCGGCTACAGCCAGACCGCTGAAATATGTTTTTTTCAACAGCTTGTTGAGACCTGACGACGGACTGGTTGCGGTTGAACAAACGATCGGGCGGCAAGCGGCGTCATTCCTTCGAGCGGGCGGCGGCCAAGAGATAGCAGCCGTTCATCCGGGCGATGAAGTTGATGCTGATGCCTTTGGGGCACACGGCTTCGCACGAGCCGGTCACGCTGCACGCGCCGAATCCTTCCTTGTCCATCCGTGTGACCATGCCCAAGACGCGAGTGTCTTTCTCCGGTTCGCCCTGCGGTAGGAGATTCAGGTGCGACACCTTTGCAGCCACGAACAGCATCGCGGATGCGTTCTTGCAGGCGGCCACGCAGGCACCACAGCCGATGCAGGATGCGGCGTCCATGGCCAGATCGGCGCGGTGTTTGGGCACGGGAAGCGCGTTGGCCGGTGGCGCGGAGCCGGTGGTGACGGAGATGTAACCGCCCGACTGGATGATGCGGTCGAACGCACTGCGGTCGATGACCAGATCCCTGATGACCGGGAACGCTTTGGCTCGGAACGGCTCGATGACAACGGTGTCGCCGTCCTTGAAGCTGCGGACGTACGTCTGGCACGTGGCGACTTTGGATTCCGGTCCATGCGGTTCGCCGTTGATGACACAGCCGCAACTGCCGCAGATTCCTTCGCGGCAGTCGCTGTCGAACGCGATGGGTTCTTCGCCGCGTTTGGCCAAATCCTCGTTGACGACATCCAGCAGTTCGAGGAACGACATGTTCGGGTTGAGGTCTCTGGCTTCGTACTCGACGAACCGCCCCTCGCTCCGCGCGTTCTTCTGCCGCCACACTCGCAGGTTGAGATTCATTGTGCAGTTCGGACATTGTAGCCGCGAGATTCTCTCGCGGCAGCCTTGATAGATTCGCGCGAACAAGATTCGCGGCCGCAAATTGTCGGCTTCACTTGTAACTCCTCTGCGCCAAGTGGGCTTCTTCGTACACCAGCGTCTCTTTGTGGAGCACGGGAGGCTTGGCTGCGCCCGCGAATTCCCATGCGGCGACGTATGCGAACTTGTCGTCGTCGCGGAGGCACTCGCCATCGGGTGTCTGGTGCTCTTCGCGGAAATGGCAGCCGCAAGATTCGTCACGCATCAGCGCGTCGTACGCGATCAACTCACCGAGTTCGAGGAAGTCGGCGACGCGCCCGGCCCGTTCGAGGGACTGATTGAGATCCTCGTTATCGCCCGGCACGATCACGTTACCCCAGAATTCCTCACGCAATGCCGGAATCATCTCTAGGGCTTCTTTCAGTCCCTTTTCATTGCGCGTCATGCCGCAGCGGTCCCAAAGAATGTTGCCGAGTTGTTTGTGGAATTCGTCAATGGTTCTCTTTCCGCGAATCGAGAGCAACTTCTTGACGCGATTCGCCGTATCGCGTTCGGCTTGTTTGAACTCGATGCCTTCAGTCTTCGGTTTGGATTGCTTCGCCGTCGCCAGGTAATCGCCGACGGTGTAGGGCAGGATGAAGTAGCCGTCGGCGAAGCCCTGCATCAATGCGCTCGCGCCGAGGCGATTGGCGCCGTGGTCGGAGAAGTTGGCTTCACCAACGACGAACAAACCGGGCAGGTTGCTCATCAGATTGTAGTCCACCCACAAGCCACCCATCATGTAATGAATCGCCGGATAAATCCGCATCGGTGTCTTGTAGGCGTCTTCTGTCGTGATCTCGTGGTACATCTCGAAAAGGTTCCCGTAACGCTCGCGGATGACCGCCTCGCCGAGCCGGATGATCGCTTCGCCAAAATCCAAGTACACGCCGCGGCCACCCGGTCCGACGCCCCGGCCTTCGTCGCAGACGCGTTTGGCGGCGCGCGAAGCGATGTCGCGCGGCGCGAGGTTGCCATAGGTCGGATACATTCGCTCCAAAAAGTAATCGCGCTCATCCTCTGGAACCTCGTCGGGCGGACGTTGGTCACCAGCCTTCACGGGTACCCAGACGCGGCCATCATTGCGCAATGATTCCGACATGAGCGTCAGCTTCGCCTGGTAATCCCCCGTCACGGGGATGCACGTCGGGTGAACCTGCGTGAAACACGGATTGGCGAAGCAGGCGCCTTTCTTGTAGGCGCGCCAGATCGCGGTGACGTTGGAGCCTTGGGCGTTGGTCGAGAGGTAGTAGGCATTTCCGTACCCGCCCGTGGCCAGGACGACGCCATCGGCGGCGTGCGAGGAGATCTTGCCGCTGACAAGGTCGCGGACAACGATTCCTTTCGCGTGCCCGTTGATGACCACCAGTTCGAGCATTTCGGTGCGCGGGAACATCTGGATGTTGCCGCGTGCGATCTCGCGGCACATGGCTTGGTATGCGCCAAGGAGCAACTGCTGGCCAGTTTGTCCGCGGGCGTAGAACGTGCGGGAGACCTGCGCGCCGCCGAACGAGCGGTTGGACAAGTATCCGCTATACTCGCGCGCGAATGGGACGCCCTGAGCCACGCAGTGGTCGATGATGTTGAGGCTGAGCTGGGACAACCGATAGACGTTGGCCTCGCGGGACCGGAAATCGCCGCCTTTGATCGTGTCGTAGAACAGGCGGTACACGCTGTCGCCGTCATTCCGGTAATTCATCGCGGCGTTGATGCCTCCCTGCGCGGCAACGCTGTGCGCGCGGCGCGGGCTGTCCTGGAAGCAAAACGATTTGATGCGGTAGCCAAGTTCGGCAAGCGCCGCCGCCGCCGATGCGCCCGCCAGTCCCGTGCCGACAACGATAATGTCGAACTTGCGTTTATTGAGCGGGCTGACCAGTTTGAATTCGTGCAGACGCTTCTCCCACTTCTGGTCGATCGGTCCTGGGGGAATTCTGGCGTCGAGTTTCATGTCATTTCACCCACTTCAAGAGGACCGCCAGCGGGACGGAGGAATAACCGACGAAGATCACCCAAGCAGCAACGAGCCCAAACCGGTCGAGCAACACACAGTTGGCTTCGTTCTTAAGCCCAATGGATTGGAACATGGAGCTTGCACCGTGGCTCAAGTGCAGGCAGAGGAATCCCATGCCAAAGATGTAAACCGCCGAGACGCGGATATCCGAGAACGCGAGCACAGTCATGCGATAGATGTCATGGCGACCAAGTTGGTCGCGGAGTTCTGCGTATTCCGGGTTGGTGACCAACACCGTGAACTGGAACAGGTGATAAACGATATACGAAAGCAGCAGGAGTCCGCTGTAGATCATCGTGCGTGACGCAAAACTGGCCGCAACGATTCTTTTCACGGCATACGGCTGCTCCCGCTTCGCCCGATTCTCCAACGTCAGCACGATGGACGTCCAGATGTGAATGATCACAAACACCACCAGTCCGATGCGCGCGGGCCAGAGGAATTCCGGGTTGGCTTTCAGCATGTGCCCGTAGTGGTTGATGGCTTCCCGTCCAAGAAAGATCTGCAGATTGCCCATCATGTGAAACACGACGAACAAGAACAACCCCAAGCCGGTGATGGCCATGAGGTATTTCTTTCCCAAGGAAGAATTCGCCAGCCGAATGAAACCGTTCATCTTTTCGCCACTACAGGCTGTGTAACGGAAGCGGTGGCGGATTGCCAGCAGATTTTTGAGGCTACTGTGGCAGAGCTGCGATGCGCGCTTGCTTCTTGCGGTAGGAAAGTCTGCGGAATCGTCGAATCTCAGTCGTGCGCCGTGCGGGACTCAGCTTGTCGAGAAACCGCACGTAGCGGCGGCCCAAGTGGTTCGTGGCGCGATAGCGTTCGGCAATCAATGGCTCTTCGTAGGCAAAGTTTTCGAAATCGAACACGCAAGCCTTCAACCAGCGGCGGTCGCCGTTGCTCAAGCGTTTCGGCGTGTTGAAGAACGCGCAGTACATTTGCAGAATTAGGTAGGTGTCTATCTTAGCCTGCAATTCCAAATCGCGTACGAACGTTTCGGTCGTGATGTCGCGCTGGCCTTCACGGAATTTGAGCGCGGCGTGCACCGCGTGATCCAATTCCTCAAGGAACACCATAAACGGCAGAATGTTGTCGTCGTTGAGCCCGTACTGTGGATTGTTTGCTTCGAGCGCTTGAATGACGCGCGGGTCGTAATAAACCCCCATCCGCAGATTGCCGTCCATGACGCGCAGGAATAGCCGGCCCAAATCAGAAATCTGCGCAGCACTTGCTCCCGCCATTGAAGCCAGCGCCTTGCCGCGTTGCTGGTTCAGAAGGAATTCCTCAAGGTTGACGCCGGTAGAACCGTAGGTCCGTTCCAGCAACAACTGAATCTCGCGCAGCAGCGTCATCGGCTCGGACTCCAGACGGGTTCGAGGCAGAGCAACTCGTCAGACAAACGATTGAGATCTCGCCTCACCTCTGAAAACTGATCGGCGATGGTTCGGTACACATCGGCCAGAGCGTGACGACGGGCCAAACGGTGACCGGAAGCGAGACGGTAGTTTGTGCTGCCGATTTCCTCATAGAAAGAAATATCGGGTCCGCCGTGGATGGTCGCGCGGTGGTGCAAATATTCCGGAAAAATGCCGGACAGGAACAATGCGTAATCGCCGACATGGACGCGGATATGGAACGCGGCTTCTGAAGTAGCTGCTGTCAGCGCCGCCAACATGTCAGCGACAGAATCTGCACATCGATCTGGCTGATGCGGCAAAGAGCGCAGCCTTCGCACGTCTAGAAAGGCGGTCAGCAGGCTGGCGACGTAGTCCACAATCTCGCGGTCGAACTCCGGGAGCAAACGCCGGACGAACACGTAGAAATAGAGTCGCGGTGACACAGTCAAGGCTTCGGGAGATTCCAGCAACGTATGGAAAAGCTGCTCGCTTTCCAGCGCCGCATCACGCGCAGAAGGGTCTGTCAGCAACTCAACCACAGAGGCCACGTTTGCCACGTTCCGCGCCAACGCCGCAGCAACCGCGCGAAAATCATCGGTAGCGAGTTGGTCCCTGCAGTTGGCCGTTATCGGCATCATTGTTCCATCCACGTATCCTTTAGCATGTTAGATGCCACAGCGTGTCTCCATGAACGCCCGAGAAACGCTGCCTTCCAAGGAGATGGATTTCAAATGGCGCCCGCACTTGAATTTCGCCGAGCATAGAGGATATGAAGCGTGAGAAGAAAATAAAACAACCCAAGATTATTGCGAACCTAAAGCTGGCCTGTGGCTGGAGCAGCGGCGTCCGAGCTTTTTCCTAAAAGTACAGCTTCGGCTATGAAGATCGCGACATCATCATCAACCCCGAGCAATATCAAGAGATGGACATGAAGTCGAAGCGTGGTTGATCCAAAACGGTTACGTCAAATTCAGCGCTGCGCGGAGGGCCTTTTCAGCTTCAACATGGTTCGGCACGTGCACGATCACCATCGTTTCGGTGACATTGTAGCCAAGTTTCTCAAGCGTCTTGCGGGTCTTCTGGGAGTCTGAGGTCACGAGGCGCACCATGTTCAGGTCATAACCCGACGACGAGTCGATGGCAATGAGGTTGATCCTGGCGCTGGCGATGGCCTTGAGTGTTTCAGCGAGTTTGCCGGGCTTGTTGGGCATGACAATTGTCAGTTCCTTGTACGTCTTCATCGGTGTCCTCCGAGGATTTGAGATGCATTCGCACACGGCGGCATGGTAAAAACACTCCCAAACACAACTGCCATCTCACTGTAATTGTCTGATGCCGATGTCTAAAGTATTTTCGCAACTTGGGCAACACCTTTTTATCGGATTGACAGGCACGGAACTCACGTCGGCTGACCGTCGGCTTCTGAAGAGCGTTCAGCCGGGCGGCATTGTGCTCTTTGCGCGCAACATCGAATCCGCCACACAGGCGCGGGATTTCTGTGATATGCTGCATCGCGAATTCTCATATCGGCCGTTCATCGCCATCGATCAGGAGAGCGGTCGCGTGAACCGGCTTCGCGAGGTTGTCGGCGAAATCCCGACGATTCCGCAACTCAAACAATCGGGCGCGGTCGCGCCGGTGGAAGGCTTCGGCCAAATGATCGGTCGCTGGCTGAGCAAGTTGGGCATCGACATCAACTTCGCGCCGGTGCTCGACCTTGAATTGTTCGACGAGAAGACCGACAACGCGTTGCGTGAACGTTGTTGGGGGCGCACGGCAGACGAAGTCATCCGTTGGGCCGGCGCGTTCCTCGACGCGATGGAGCGCGAAGGCGTGATCGCTTGTCCCAAACATTTTCCCGGGCTCGGCGGCGCAACACTCGATTCACACGAGAAATTGCCAACCATCTTGCGTACGCGCAAACAGCTTCTCAGGGATGATGTGCAACCATACACGGTATGGGTATCGCGGCTCAAGATGATCATGGTCGGTCATGGGCACTATCCTGCCTTCGATGGTCCAAAGCCGCTGCCGGCATCGGTCTCACACAACGTCATGACGAAGCTGTTGCGCGAGCAAATGGGTTATGATGGTTTGATTGTGATCGACGACATGGAAATGGGGGCGATTACGCAATTTGGTTTGTTCGAGGATACTGTGGTTGGGGCTTTGCGCGCAGGTGCCGATGTGATTCTTGTTTGCCACAGGGCCGAGAAAGCACTCGCTGCGCACGAGGCGCTTGTGAAGGCAGCAGAGCAGGGAAGGATTCCGACGCGGCGGCTGTGTGAATCAGCGGAACACATCGCCCGACTTCATGCGGACTGGATCGGGTGCCAAACACCATGAACTGGGCAGAGGCACTGAACAAACGCATCACGCGATGCGGGCATTGTCCAAGACTTGTCATGTATCGCAAGCGGGTCGCATGCGAAAAGAAGCGCGAATTTCGGGACTGGGATTACTGGGGAAAGCCCCTGCCAAGCTTTGGTGATCCAAATGCGGGACTACTGATCATCGGTCTTGCGCCCGCAGCACATGGCGGCAATCGTACGGGGCGGCTTTTCACCGGCGATTCGTCGGGTCGCTGGTTATTTCGTGCGTTGCACAAGGCAGGGTTTGCGAACCAGCCGACTTGGGAGCGGCGCGACGATGGACTGAAGTTGATCGACTGCTATATCACCGCCGTTTGTCACTGTGCCCCGCCGGACAACAAGCCGTTGCCCGTCGAGATCACCAATTGCGGCAGTTTCATGCGCGAAGAACTCCGTCGGTTGTCACGCATTCGCGTCGTAGTGGCGCTTGGGCAAGTCGCATTTACGAGTTACCTGAGAATAATCAACGCGCCAAAGCCGTGGCCGAAGTTCGCGCACAACGCCGTTTACAATCTTAGCCCGGAGTTGCCCGTGCTGATCGCGTCGTATCATCCCAGCCGGCAGAACACGAACACTGGCAAATTGACGGAGCCGATGTTCAACGCGATATTTGAAAGGGCGAAGGCGATTCTTCAGCCGTAGAGGTGAATCGCGTTACCGACCGGCTGGTAACCGAGACCGCTTTTACGCCAGCAGCCGGCCAGCCTTCTTATTGTCGGCGGCATGCAACACGACCAATGCCTCTGTATCCTGTTTGCCGCCCGTGGCATAGAGATAGTCAATGTTGATCCTGGCGCGGCCGAGCTTGCTGGCGATTTCAGCGAGGGCACCGGGCCCGTCCGACACCAACACACAAACCACGCTTGTTTCACCGACATCCAATCCGTAGCGTTTGATCACAGTTTTCGCCTTTGCCGGTTTGTCGGGCACGAACCGCACGATGTTGTACTCGAATCCTCCCGACGCATCGACCGCGAGAAGATTCACCTTTGCCTTAGCAAGTGCAGCAGCTAGGTCGGCAAGCATTCCAGGACGGTTCGGCAAAACGACTGACAATTCCTTCTTGATAGCCATCACACTCCTCCGTTGAACTTGCACCCAGAGTACGCGGTTGCGTTCGGTCTGTAAATTACGTTTTCAACTCAGTGCGTGTGCCTTCTCGCGTCGGTGAAGGAACAACCGCAGATGGCGTTGCCGCAGAGGCCCTGTGCTTTCTCGATAGGTTCGAGACTTTCGGCGCCGAGGTTGACCCAGAATTCCTTGCAGCCTTTCTTGGCGATGACGTTGAGCACCTTTATGCCAATGGCTGGCGGAATATAAAGCCTGATGCGATCCAACGCAATGGGCATATCGAGCAAGGAATTGTAGCACTTCAATCCTTCGATGGTCTTTTCCTTCGGATTGACGGGATAAACGTCGTACCCTGCATTCAGATGGGCGTGGATAGACTTGCTGCTGAATTTGTTCTTCTTGTCGGAGGACGCGTTGATGATAGCGACGGCGGGCTGAGTCATAAGCTCTTTCCCTGGCTTGTCATTCTGAGCGGGGCGAAGAATCTCTGATTATTTGGTCACGCTTGGCCGTCCATTCCGAGTCCCCTCCCCTTCGCAAACTCAGAGCTTCGGCTCACTGCGGTCAGGCTGACATGCTCAATGTCATCCTCCCAAATATGACTTCTTCACCTGTTCGTTGTTCATCAGGTTCCTTGCGGTGTCGTGCAGCACGATGCGGCCGGTTTCGAGCACGTAGCCGCGATGCGCAACGTGGAGCGCCATGTTCGCGTTTTGCTCGACCAACAGGATCGTCGTTCCTTGTTGATTGATCTCCCGAATGATGTCGAAAATCTTCGCGACGATCATCGGCGCGAGACCGAGCGACGGTTCGTCGAGTAGCAACAATCTCGGCCGCGCCATCAACGCACGGGAAATCGCCACCATCTGTTGCTCGCCGCCGCTGAGCGTGCCGCCAAGTTGCGTTTGGCGCTCCCTCAGAATGGAGAACGACGCAAAAATGCGCTCCAAGTCGTCTTGAATCGACGCGGTGCCGTAGCGTTGGAACGCGCCCATCTCCAAGTTCTCGCGTACGGTCAGCCGCGGAAAGATGCGGCGCCCCTCGGGAACGTGTGAAATACCGCGCCTCACGGTTTCGTGCGGCGGTCGGTTTTGGATCGGCTCGTCCTGAAATAGGATACGACCGTGACGGCAGCGGTTGATGCCGCTGATCGTCATCAGAATTGTGGATTTGCCCGCGCCATTCGCGCCGAGCACCGCTATTATCTCGCCCTCACCGACGAGGAGGTCGATGCCCTTTAGGACTTCGATCGGGCCATACCCCGCGTGGACGTCCTCAAGTTGTAGGAACGTCTTCATGGCTCTTTCCGAGGTAGGCTTCGATAACGCGCGCGTCATAACACACTTCTTTCGGAGTGCCTTCGGCGATTTTTTCGCCGTGGTCGAGTACGGCGATACGCTCGGAGATGCCCATGACCACGCGCATGTCGTGCTCGATCAACAAGATAGTGACGCCATGCTCCCGGATCTTCCGAATCAATTCCATCAACGCGCGCGTCTCGGCGGGATTCATCCCGGCGGCTGGTTCGTCGAGTAGCAGCAGTTGTGGATCCATCGCCAGGGCCCGGGCGATCTCGAGGCGCCGCTGGTGGCCATAGGAAAGGTTTTCGGCGAGTTGGTGAGCTTCCTTGGCAAGACCGATGAATCGGAGCCCGTCCATAGCGCGTTGCGCGGCCTCACGGCGTTCACGCCAGAACAGCGGCAGGCGCAACGCATCGTGCCAGAACCGCGAGCGCAGTTGCCGGTCCATGCCGAGCAACACATTGTCGAGGGCGGTCATCTGGTTGAACAGCCGGATGTTTTGAAACGTGCGGGCAACGCCGGCGCGAGCGGCGATTTCAGGTGCCCGCCGCGAGCGTTGCCACACGACGAACGCAGCGCCGCCGCCAAGAAGAGCGCCCACCAGAAAAGGCCAGACGAAACGCGCGACGGGATTGTCCGCGAAGTACGCAACGACGGAAGCGCATACATCACGCCACGGAAACGCTTGGCGGTATTGGTAATGAGCGGTGACGGCGGTTTCCCAAAGCGATTGGATGTTTGCCGCCAGTGCAAGACTGACGCCCGCGATGATTGCGATGAACGTCAATGCTATCGCTGTCGTCGAGCGGAATGGGCGCCGCGCTTCCGCGCCGTTGAAGACGATGCGGCCAGCGACAGGCTCATGGATACCCGTGATCGCATTGAACACGGTGGTTTTGCCTGCGCCGTTGGGTCCGATCAGGGAAGTAATCTGGTGAGGCGGGAGACTGAGGTTGACCGCATTGACCGCCGTCAACCCGCCGAAGCGCACAGTCAGGTTGTTGATCTCAAGGATATTCATGCGGGTGAATCCCGCTCTGAAGCGGGATGAAGCTCGGCTTTGGTCTGACGCGACGGCAACAAGCCCTCCGGCCGGAAGCGCATCATCAAGATGAGCGCAAGACCAAAAAGTAGGTATTTCCAGTTGCCGGGGACGGTCAACACACTGGTCGTGCTGATCAGTTCGTGCGCTTTGAGAAAGTTCGTCAAGTTTTCCAGCACAATCGAATTGAATCCCGAGACAACGAGTGCACCCAACAACACACCGCCGATGTTTCCCATGCCACCGACAATCACGATGCAGACCGCCATGACGGAAATCTGGAAATCATAGTTGCCCGGCTCGCCGCTGGATCCGAGGAAGCTCGTCCACAACGCGCCCGCGAGGCTGCATTGCGCCGCGCCGAGAGAAAAGGCGATCAATTTCATTTTCATCGTGTTGATGCCGACGCAGGCGGAAGCGAGTTCGTCTTCGCGGATCGAAATCCACGCCCGGCCTACGCGCGACCGCTGGAGATTGCGGTTCAGCAAAACGATGAGCGCGACGAACGCAAGGAAAAGATAGTACCACGGCTGGTATCGGTCGGGACGGAATTGGTAACCGAAGAACGTCGGCGCGGGCAGTGGATTGATGCCTTGCGTGCCTTTCGTGATCGTGTCCAGATTCTTCAGCACGTCCTGCACGATTTCCCCGAAACCGAGCGTGACAATCGCAAGATAATCGCCGCGCAAACGAATCGTCGGCAGCCCGAGCAACAACCCAACGGTCAACCCAATCAAAATCGTCAGGCCCGTCGCGCCCCAGAAGCCGAGTTGGAACGGATAAATATCGCACGTCAGAATGGCGTAACTGTACGCGCCAACGGCCATGAACGCAGCGACGCCGAGATTGAGGATGCCCGTGAAGCCCGTGAGAATGTTCAGTCCTAGGCCGAGGATCGCCATAATGAAGATCGGACGCAGCAATTCGCCAAGATGTCGTTGATGAGGAAAGACGGTCTCGACCAGCGGAATCAATGCGATGACAGCGAGAAACGTCCAGTGAAAGCGGAGGCGATGGAGTCGGTTCACGCCCGCTCCTTGAATTGCAGCCGCGAAGCGTCTTCGCGGCGGGAGGGGGCATCGCGAATGGGATTCACGGCTACAAAGAGAAGTCGGAGAAGGCGCATCACACTTTCTCCCCGTGTTTCGCGCCGAGCAATCCCGACGGTCGGAACACCAACACCAGAATCAGAATCGCGAATACCATCACGTTCGTCCAGCGCGTCGCGAGATACTGGTCGCAGAACGCGCGCGCGAAACCGATGAACAGCCCCCCGAGCACTGCGCCGGGCAGACTACCGATGCCACCGAGCACCGCCGCCGTGAACGCATCGATGCCCGCGCGATACCCCATCTGAAAGTAGATGGAATTGTTGTACAGCGCGGACACGACGCTCGCCACGCCCGCCAGCGCGCCACCGATGAGAAACGTCTGCCCGATGACGCGATTCACGTCGATGCCCATCAACTGCGCTGCCACGCGGTCCTGCGCCACCGCCCGCATCGCTTTGCCCGCGCGCGTCTGTTTCACGAACCACGTCAGCGCGATCATCAGCGGCAACGTCACGCCGATCACCATCAAATCTTTCGCCGTGAATTGCACCGCGCTACCGCCGAAAAGGTTTTCGTTCGAGACAAGCAACGGGAAATCCTTCGGCGCGGCGGCAGCCTTGCCCATCCCGAACACCTTCATCGGCAATCCACCCCAGAAGAGCCCGAAATTCATGAACACAAATGAGACGCCGATGGCTGACACGAGCGGCGCGAGCTTGGTGGATTCGCGGAGGTGACGGTAGGCGAGACGATCCACGAGCCAGTTCAACCCGCCGCAAAACAGGGGCGTGACCACCAGCATCACGGCCAGCCCGACGCCCACGGCCATGCGGTCAAGGCCGAGCGCGCCGACCAGCGTCAGCGCGCAGAAACAACCGAGCATGAAGAGGTCGCCATGAGCGAAGTTGATGAGTTCGATGATGCCATAGACCATCGTATAGCCCAGCGCGATCAGCGCGATGATCATGCCGTTGGACAACCCGATGATCAGTTGCTGCAATAAAACTTCGCCGCCCGACATATCGCCGAGACTTTAGCGACGCCAAGACGCTCGGTCAATCACTGCGCGCTGCCAGGAGACCGACGCACAATAGAGAACGCTTGTGCCGGTCGATGCTGTCTACGATGTCCCGCGTGCATCGAACAAGAATAACCTTTTCAACCTTCTCTCCCTTATCGAACTGCTGCGCGTCAAGTTCGTATTGGTGAAGTAGTTTTTCCATTGGCATCTCTAAAGTGGTCTCATGAACACCTGCTCAAACCCGGAAGGGTTACGTGGTGTAACACCTTTCACCTGTCTTGGGTCGCCGGTGTGGGCGGATAATTGGGAACGTGGGAGTTAACACGATTTTGGGTTCGTGGCAGGGAACGAACCCAAGGCTAAAACGCAATCTATGTATCTATAAGTACCTATGCCTCAATAGGATATATGTTTAACTGCGCGATAACCAATTGGCTTCGTTTCGCAAAAACACCATTTCTTCCGCTCCGCTCCTTTCCTCTCAAAGAACTGCGGCGATTATACCGTCTTGGCAACCCGGTGTCGAGAACAAACGGCAGTGGCGGTTTGCCGCCATTTACGAGATGACTTCTAACATTTTGTCAATCGTCGCCACGTCATCATCCTTGGTATTCTCAGCAAGCGCCTATTGACCAACCACCTTCACGGGTGTGAATTTCCCGTCTTTGATCGTTTCGACGACCATGACTTTCAGGCTGGTGTCGCCGTTTTCGTCAAACGACCACTTGCCGAGCACGCCGTCGAAATCTTTCAGGCCGCGCGCCGCGGCGGTGATGGCTTCTCGGTCTTTCACGCCGGCGCGCCTGATCGCCTCCAGCGCAACCCGTCCTGCTTCATAACCGTACACCGCATAGGCTTCAGGCTCGGCGTTGAACTTCTTCTTGTAGTTCTCGTAAAACTCTTTGCCCTTGCCCTTCAATTCGCTCGGGGGCAACCCGCCAAACGTGACGTACGCGCGTCCCTCCAGCGCGTCCTTGCCGGCCGCTTCGATGAACGCCTGCTCGCGCGTGCCGTCCGGCGACATGAACTTCACTTTCGCGCCGCCAGCAACGAGGTCTTTGGCGATCTGACCCGCACTCGTCTGCGTGGTGCCACCGAAATAAACAAGCTCGGCACCCGTGCTCTTGATTTTCGTCACCAGCGAGCGGTAATTGGCCGCCTTGGGATCGACACCTTCATAACCGACGACTTCGACGCCGAGTTTGGCGCTGACCCGCTTGAACACGTCGGCGATGCCCTTCCCGTACAGCTCGCGGTCGTGGAGGATGAAGACCTTCTTCGCGCCCAGTTCCTTGGCCCACATTGCCGCGACTTCGCCCTGAATGTCGTCGGCAGGTACGACGCGAAAATAGTTGATCTTGCCCGAGGGACGGTACACCTTCGGTTCGTTGGCTTCACCGAGGCCGGGTTTGGTGAGGCCGGGGTAGGTGTTGGCCGGGCTGACCATCAACAGCGAGGCGTTGTTGAGGATCGGCATGGAGATTTTTGCGGCGCCGGAATTGTACGTGCCGATGTAGGCCATGATGTCTTTGTCGGCGACGGCTTTCTGCGCGTTGGCGGCTTCGAGCGCAGGATCCCACTGGCCGCGTTCGGGTGAGGCGTCGTCCCAGTCTTCATACACGATGGAGTAATCGCCGATTTTGCCGCCCGCACCTTCGATGGCCATTTTGATTCCGTTGACCATCGACGAAGTCTGCCCGTTGGCGCTGCCCGTGCGCGGCAGGCTGGACACGATCTTGATGACTTTTGATTCCTGCGCCAACACGGCACCTGCCAGCGTCAACGCTCCGAGACCGAGCGAAACCAGCGTACGTTTCATAGGGCTTACTTGCCACAAACCGGTTGCGTCCGCAATCCCAAAGCCTTGCCATGTGCTGGTGCCTTTCCTTTTCTGCTTTCTTGGCGGGCAGGCTGTGCTAATTTTACCCGTCATGCTTGAGGAACTGTATCAGGAAATCATCCTGGATCACTACCGCCGGCCCCGCCACAAGGGCAAGGCCGCGCCCGCCGACATCGCGGTGCGCGAGTACAATCCGCTCTGCGGCGACGAGATCGAAGTCACCGTCAAGCTCAACGGCGGAAAGATCGCCGACATCAAGTTCGACGGACACGGTTGTTCGATCAGTCAAGCGTCGGCGTCGATTATGACCCAGAAACTCTTGGGTAAGACGCTCGGCGAAGCTGAAGTTTTCATCGGCGGGTTCCTGAAAATGATGCGCGGCGAGATTCCGTTCGGCGGAAGAGAACTGGGCGACCTGAAGGCGCTGGAAGGCGTGTTGAAGTTTCCCGTGCGCGTCAAATGCGCGACGCTGGCGTGGCACGCGGCGAAAAAGGGGATTGAAGAGCAGACCGCGAAGAAGTTGTAGCAGCGGTCGCTGACTGTGGCTGATGGTCCCGCCGCGCTCACCAAGCACGGGTCATTCATTTCCCGAAGGAATTCGGCGTTTCACAGAAACGCCGCCACCAAGGCGCAGAAACCGATTTGGGCAACATGCCCATTGGACACGACTCCTGCGAATTTTGGTATGCGGCAGAGGGAGTACGCCCGGTGTCATCTGCAATTCCCTCCAGGCAATGGACCGTAATGGTTGCGCGCGTAAGGCACGCGCGCCCCGGCATCATGCTCTCCAATGCAGAGGAACGTCCGATTTCAAGTTTGACCTCTGGCCGACCAGTTGGTACGAATCGCCATGAACGGTGAGACGTGTGCGAATATGACTGTGTCAACAGCCAATTCTCCCTTTGCCGGGGGACCGCCCGGAAAAAATGAATTCCTGTCAGTCCGTCAACAACCATTGGTTGGGTCCGCGCACGAATACAGGATGTAGGGGGGCTTGTTGTAAAGGAATGTTTGCCGTTCCGCTCGAAACGGGACGAACGCTGAAATCTATTATGTTCAAATGGGCAACTATCAGGCGCGGTATCCTCACCGCGTTGTTTCTCGCCCGAATTGCTCCGGCTGCACCGGCGTTTGAAATTCCCCCCATCACAAGCGCTTCCACCTGGGTGAACGACGAGGGACTGGTGGACATCTACGGCGCCCGCGACGGACTGTGCGTGCAGGCCGGCTATGCCGAATACGTCAACTTTCCAAAGCGGATCAATGCGAAGGAAGCCGTCGCATCCTTCCTCTGGGGGACCGCTATTGTCGAAGTACGGTCGGCCTCCGGTTTTGGCCAGAGCAGCACGACCGCGCCCGGCGCACCGGCATCGGGGTCAGCGGGTTCCTGGGGCTGCGGCCATCGTTTCGCCTGCACGGATTACACTCAAGGCAAGGTCTTCATAGTGTCTGACACCGGCGCGGTGGAATGGGAATATCCGGCCGAGCACTGCAATGATCTTGCAGTCTTGCCGGGCGGCAACCTGCTGTTCAACACCGGCCACGGCGTGAAGGAAGTCACGCGCGATAAACAAATTGTCTTCCGTTATGAATCGACCAACGAAATCTATGCCTGCCAACGGCTGCCGGACGGCAACACATTTATCGGGGAATGCAACGCCGGACGGCTGCTGGAAATCTCGCCCGCCGGTGTCATCGTGAAGGAACTGCGCCTGTTGCCTGCCGGCACGAACGGCGGATCGGCTTACATGCGCAACGCCCGGCGACTGGACGACGGTCATTATCTGGTCGCCCACTACGGCGCGGACGTCGTGCGCGAGTACGACGGCCATGGCAAAGTCGTTCTGGAGATTCCCGCGCCCGGCGGGCCGCACAGCGTCGATCGGCTGACCAACGGGCACACGCTGATTTCCTGCGGCGATCATCCGGGCGGGCCACGATTTTTTGAAGCCGACGACGCCGGCAGAACGGTCTGGGAACTGCGCGAAGGCGACCTGCCCGGCGTCAGCCTCAAATTCATTGCCGGATTCCAACGGTTGCCCAATGGTCACACAGTGCTGGCGAACTGGCTCGGTCACGGCCAGTTTGGCCAGGCTCCGCAACTCATAGAAATCACCGCTGACAAGCGGGTGGTGTGGACGTTCGCCGGCCACCAAACAATGAAGACGATTTCCAATTTCCGGTCGTTGGACGACGACCTGATGGCGCCCGACCCGCTGATGGCAAAAGTGCGAGACGCTGCGCTGGCGATCCAGCGGGCTTCGTGGGAACAGGGCGTGCTCGCGGTGGCCTTTATGGAGGAAGGCGACGACGCGCGGGTCGTCCAGATGGCGAGGGCATCCCTGGTCCGCAAATCGAAGGACGGCGTGCCTGCGGCCAGCGGCGGCTCCCCGGTTGATCCGCTCATGGCGGGCGAGGCGGTCTGGCGGGCTGCTCAGATCACCGGCGACCCAGAACTCAAACAGGCACTCAGCAACTCACTGAGTTTCGCGCTCACCATTGCACCCCGCGCTGCCGATGGAACAGTCTATCACACCGGCGAAACCATCTGGTCGGATAGCTTTCACACCACGCCTCCGTTTCTGGCCCGCGCTGGGAAATTTGGTGAGGCTATCCGGCAGATTGAAGGCCATTGGCGGCGGCTGTGGAATCCCAATACCCGATTGCTGGCGCACATCTGGGACGAGCGCAAGGCACAGTTCAAGGACGGAAGATTCTGGGGCGGCGGACAAGGCTGGGCGGCGGCGGCGCTCACGCGCGTCATCCGCGCCTTGCCGGAGGATCGCCATGCCGACAAAGCAAGGCTTGCGGGTTACTTGAAAGACTTGATTGACGGTTGCCTGGCTCACCAACGCCCCAGCGGATTGTTCAACGATATGGTGGATGATCCGAATACGTTCGAGGAAACAGACCTCGCGCAGATGCTGGCTTACTCTATTTACGAAAGCGTGCGCGGCGGCTGGTTGCCATCGGATTACCTCCCGTCCGCCGACCGGATGCGGGCAGCGGCACGGTCCAAAGTGGACAACGACGGTTTTGTGCAGGGTGTCTGCGGCGCGCCGGATTTTAGAAGACCCGGCATCTCCGCCGAAGGCCAGGCTTTCTTCTTGATGATGGAAGCGTCGGCGGAAAAACTACACCGGCCAACAATTCAGTGAACAAAGGACACAATGCCATTTATGAAAAACAACCTGGTTCGTTCAATGAAATCACTGGCCCGGCGCGCCGCTGATTCGTGGCTGCGTTTGACGCTTCTCTGCTCCGGTGCGGCGGCGCTGGCCTGGTTTCTAATCCGCGTCATCCCCAAGCCGAGTCGCGCGACATATCCCTGCCAGCGCGCGGCGTTCCCAGTGGCCAGTGCCTTTGTGATTTGGCTGACCGGATCGTTCGCGGGCATCTCTGCGGGACAGTGGCTGCGGCGAAAAGGCGTCCTGTTGGCGGGGGTGGCGGCGACGGTTGTCGTTGTGGTGTGGTCGGTGACGACGCTGCCCGGTCTGGGCAAGGCGGCGAGCACTCCTGCCATCGACCCCGCCCGATACAACTGGACCCCCGAGGCGACAAATCAGCCCATCGGCGTTGCGAAGGGCATCCACCCTGGCCGGGTCGTTTGGACGCGTGACCCGGCTGCCACGAAATGGGCGGGGAATTGGAAAGAGAAGTCTGATCAATGGTGGCTCGATCAGAACACCGACCAGAGTCGCGTCGACGCGATGCTCTCGGCCACAATCCAGAAGCTCACAAATGCGGGCTCGGATGAGCAGGCATGGGATGCGCTGTTCCGCTATTACAACAGGACCGCGAAAAACCTGAGTGATCGCGGGTATCATCCTGGTGAGGTTGTCGCCGTCAAGATCAACCTGAACAACAGCAGTGCCAACAAGGCCGACAATCAGACCGATGCCACGCCTCAGATGGTGCTGGCCATGGTTCGGCAACTGGTGAACATGGCTCACGTGGCACAGGGCGACATCCTCGTTTACGACGCCCGCCGCCCAATGCACCCGTACATCCTCACGAAAGTGTGGAGTGAGTTCAAAGACGTCAGATTCGTGCAGGAACGAGCTCCGGTGGCGGCTCAGCCGAAGAATCCGGCGTACGGTGATTATCACGGATTGGAAGCGGCCAACTGGGTGGAAGGCGTTGCCTATTCAAACGGGAAATATGATCAGGCCAGGTACATCCCCAAGCAGGTCATGGATGCAACTTACCTGGTCAATCTCGCGCTGCTGAAGTGTCATTCCTATCCATACAACTATATGGAGAATGGCGACCAGGGGCAGACCGCGCTAACGATGATCGGCAAGAGCCATTTTGGTTCGATCCGAGGCACCGCTGAACTGCACGCCGCCATCAACACGGATCAGGAAGCGACGAAGAAAGGCTCCTATTCGCCGATGGTGGATCTGGTTGCGGCGCCGAATCTGGGCGCCAAGACGGTTCTCTACGTGCTGGACGGGCTCTATTGCGGGCGCAAGTGGCGGTCGTACCCGCTGCATTTCCCCAACCCGCCTTTCAACAACCGCGTCACGCCCTACGAAAACACGGATTGGCCGGCGTGCGTGCTGGCGTCGCAGGACCCGGTGGCGCTGGATTCGGTAGGGCTGGACATCATGTACTCACAGAGCAAAAACAACAATGAACCGTCGATCGGCAACAAGCCGCGCATCCTCATCCGCGAGTTCGCGGATGATTACCTGCACGAGATGGCGCTGGCGGACAATCCCCCCTCGGGCACGGCCTACACACAGGGCGGCAAGCGATTGACCAGCCTCGGCGTCCACGAACACTGGGACAGCGATGCCACGATGCGGTATTCGCGGAACCTGGACCCCGTCCACGGCAAGGGCATTGAACTGATTTATTTGCCACCGGCGGAACCGAACAACCGGTCTGTAGCCGCGGCCAACGCTGGCAAGTAGATGGTTGCAGCCCGTGACAGTATGAAAATAACAATCCAATCACTCTGAAAACATCACTGCAACCGTTATGAAATCCAATTCACTTTGCCCCGTTCTTGCATTCGCCCAAGTCGTGGTGGTGTGCCTCGCTCTGGCCGCTGACACCAACAATCTTCCGGGGATGAATCCGCTCACGAATCCGAACCATCCGTCATATTCGCCTGCCGTGCTACCGGGCAAGGGCCTCGCACAACATCCGTTTCTCTATTGCGGCGAATATGACACTCGCAAGCCGCAGGAACAATCCATGTTCATCGTGCGCGACGGCAAAATCGTCTGGCATTATTTCATCCCGATGAAAGCCGAGCGCGGCGGCATCCAGGAATTTGATGACGTCTCGATGCTGCCCAATGGTAATGTCCTATTTTCGCGCATGTCGGGCGCAGGCATCGTTTCGCCGGACAAGAAACTGGTCTGGAATTACGATGCCCCCGTCGGCACGGAAGTCCACTCCGCGCAGTACCTTGGTCACGACCGCGTCCTCATCATTCGCAACGGGAATCCCGCACAGGCGATGATTTTCGACACAGCTTCCAACGTGGTCGAAAAAGTGATTCCCATCCCGACGACTGTCAAAAGCATCCATGGGCAGTTCCGGCATATCCGCATGACGCCCGCCGGCACGATTCTGGTTCCGCACATGAGCGAGGGCAAAGTGGTGGAATACGATGTGAACGGGAATGAAGTCTGGTCGATAAATGCGTCGAACGTCTGGGCCGCCGTTCGGCTCAAGAACGGGAACACGCTCTTGTCCGGCGACGCGAAAGGTTATGTGTGCGAAGTGAATCCCAAAGGCGAAACGGTCTGGGAGTTCACACAAAAAGACGTGCCGGACGTCAAGCTGTTCAACATCCAAGGCGCGTGCCGGCTGGCGAACGGCAACACGGTGTTCTGCAACTGGTGCGCGAACGGCGCGAAGAACGTTGCCGATTGGCCAACGACGGTGCAGGTGCTGGAGGTCACGCCGGAGAAAAAAGTCGTCTGGGCGTTGCGCTCGTGGGAAGACGCGGCGGACCTGGGCACGGCTACGGCAATCCAGTTGCTTGATGAACCGGGCAACCTGGAAAATCCGGGTCAGCTATGAAGACTCCGATGTTCGTCCCATGAAAGATACGGTGTGCTGCAGCCGAGGTCCATCCCTGCGGACTGACAATCTTCACTCCCCACCTCGGTGCCGGCGTCGGCAGGACCACTTCCTGGAAACTCACCGCTGGGTTGTGGCCAAGGCGCTCCTGGTGCAGCCACTTGCTGAGTGTGGACAGGCCGATGCCGTGATGGTCGGCAAATTCCTTTCGGGTCATTCGCCCCTGATGAAAGCGGGCCAGCGGTTGTTGACGATGCTTTGGAGTCGATGGCGGCGAGCCAACACATCTTCTGATGAATTCATGCCGCCATCGTGGCACAATCTCGCCCGTCAGGTTGGATGTGCTCCGTCGGCAGCATACACCCCCTGCGGTTTCCTGCGTCATCCGTGGCTCAAATTCCAGGCTTTTTACCTGCAATAGAATCAGACATTCCCCGGTTTGACGACTGCCCCGACCAGTGCCATGTTTGTCTCCATTGGGTCGCAGATGAAGATTCGAAACGGATTGCTAACGGGTTGGATTGTATTCACGGCAATGGCGCTGACCTGTCAGGCCGCTGACGAAGCGTCTTGGTATGGGGAGGAGCATCGCGGCATGCTGATGGCCAATGGCCAGCGATTCGACCCCGACAAGTTCACCGCAGCGTCGTGGTTCTTCGATCTCGGCACCAAGGTGGTCGTCACGCGCGCCGACCGGAGCGTGGTGGTGGAAATCACCGATCGCGGCCCGGCGAAACGGTTGGTCCAGAGGGGCCGAACGATCGACCTGAGTCGGGCGGCCTTCGCGGAGTTGGCGCCGCCGTCACTAGGCCTAATCGACGTAGCCGTAAGAAAGCAAGGCGACCCAGATCGCTGAGCGGTCCACATTTTTGCCGCGAATCCACGCGGATTGCCGGTTGTGTTGGCGCGCCAGGTCAGAATGAAGAATAATCAGACCCCGGTGACTGCCATCTTGAAGTCCGACGCCACGCCGCATCGAGGATTCAGCGTGTCGAGGGGTGAGTTGACCAAGCCGAGTAACAGCCTTCTTTACGCGGAGGGGTATCTACGGCTATCCATCTTTTTAAGAAAGTCAATCGTTCGGGTATATTTCTTTTTGATGGAATGTTTGGTTTCGCGACTCCGCATACGCTCGAGAGCACGCACGAGTTGCTTCTCGTCTTCGCGCCCGAAAGATCTTCCGAGCTTGCAAGCATGAAGGAATTTCTTATGATGCTTGCGAGCACAAAGGAAGTTTTTATTCCTGTTTTTCATGATGACCGGCCAGCGCACGTATCGCTCGCGCACACCTAATTGAAGCTGTTCGTCAGGTGACAAGACTCTAACCTGTGATTTCATCATGGACGGGGAAGGGCGCACATCTTGTTGTAGCTGTTCGTCAGGAGACAGCGCGAGATCTGACAGCTGCCTAGAGGCAGATGGGCACAGCACGAACCCGAGCCAGTCTTGACCGTCCCCGTATTCATATGCCTCTATGAGACCTTTGCCGAGATACACTTGGCTGTCTCGATCCACGTAAATCTCATCACACGACATTGCGCCCCGAACTGGAATTTCTCGAAGGATGAGGAATGTCGTGAACCACTGAGACGCGTTCTCAATTGCGAAAAAGCCCGCCTTGGAAGCATCGGGAGCATAGATTACAAACGTATCTGAAAACCAAGCTCGACCAATGTTCGCATTACTGTCAGCGTTCTGAAGGAATTCGTCTATGACTTTCCGATACCGCACGAATACACTCACGAATTCTGAAGTCTTGGCTAGCCTTGAGGATCCCAAGAGGTCGAAGCAAGAAAACCATCGCTTCGTCAGTTTCGTGAGATCGAAGATTGTTTGGTCTTTTTGCGGCATTCCGGGTCCTTACCTTTGCAGTCGGGAAAAGGGGCTATGGGTCAGATGACATTACCAAATTTCCTATTGAGCCGTACAAGTTCGAGTTCCGGAAAGTCTAATCAGGAAGTCCGCTTATTGATTCCTGCATAATATAGTGAACGGTTTTGAGTTTGCGGTGTCCAAAGCAGCATGGGACACTCCAAAGGATTGAAGCGCGATTTTGACCAACTCCAACAGCGCCGGTTTCGTGCCGCCAGACT
>Ga0326728_10007349_pt1 | contig 28401 bp, 27 predicted proteins | sample MB3enrmetagenome_FD_207602 | JGI IMG/M metagenome (GOLD analysis project Ga0326728, IMG submission 207602) | Lab enriched peat soil microbial communities from McLean, Ithaca, NY, United States - MB31MN | ecosystem: Environmental > Terrestrial > Soil > Wetlands > Peat | place: USA: New York... | reverse complement strand
GTTATGCAGGGCGATGGGCATACGGTAGGCACTGGCAAGGCCGGCAATCATCTTGACTCCCGTGATGCCGCCCGAATCGATCATGTCGGGTTGAAGGCAATCCACGGCGTGGTTCTCGATGAAGGGAAGCGCGCCCTCGAGAAGCTCGATGTCCTCTCCCGTCAGAATCGGGACGCGCGTCGTGCGCCGCAACGCCAGCCATGAATCGGAGTAGAGCGGGGCGATGGGGTCCTCGAGATAGAGCGGCTTGATGTGTTCAATCACCGCCGCCACCTGAATGGCGCTGGGCAAATCCAGTTCATTGTGGCAGTGCACGATGATGTCGATGTCCGGGCCGAAGCTCTCGCGCGCCAGGTCGTAGCACAACTCGACCTTGCGCACTTCCATCGGTCCCAGGCTGGGAACAAACTGCCGGGCTGTCACGCCCAGCGCGTCGTTCATATCGACTTTGAAGGCTTTGAAGCCGGAGGGGTACTCGACCAGCTCCTTGGCCCTCGCGCGCCATTCTTCTTTGCTCCAGAAGTTCCCTTCGTGCCCGCAGTGGGAATAGAGCGGGATCTCCTCACGGAAGTTCCCTCCCAGAAGCTTGGAAACGGGCACGTTCAATATCTTCCCCGCCAGATCCCATAGCGCGATGTCTACTCCGCTCAACACCCGAACGTGCGGCTCGCGCTGGGCATACGCGTAGAACATATTGTGGTAGTGCACCTTAATCGCGAGCGGGTCTTTGCCGATCAGGCCCAATCCGACATTCGAGCCTCTGCCGCCCCCGACTTCCTTGAGAATCTCCCTGGCGTACGCGCCGGTTCCATGGCAAGGACCGTAGCCGACCAGGCCGGCATCGGTCTCGATCTTGATGATCGTTCCTGTATCGGCGGTTTGCATGGCCTTGACGGCCGTGATCTTGATCTGATTCCTGGCCGGAGCCGCCAGCGCCTCATAGTGGGCCAAAGAGGCGCCGATGGGCACTGCCAGGGCAGCCTGCAGAAAACCTCGTCGTGTGACGTTCATGATAACCTCCGCGCTCAAATTAATCGATGGGCCCGGAATTTCCGACCTGGACTCCCGGCTCCCGTTCAGTATACCCCCAGGCGAATTTCTTCGATTTTCAACCGGAAATGTGGGGATTATTGCACCGGAGCTGACACCTGGCGGTGGGAGTGAGATTCGAACTCACGGTTGCCTTACGACAACGGTGGTTTTCAAGACCACTGCCTTAAACCGCTCGGCCATCCCACCGCGCCTGGCTCATCCCTATTGTACGCTGCCAGTTGGCTTTCCGGAAATGCGTAGGGCGATTCTACGAAATTCGGGAATTTCCCTGATGCCTTCTAGAATTATCAATAGCTTAGGGGTGGAACAGCGGTTGCAATATACGGCAGCGGGTTTCTTTTTTGGGGTTTGCCGCTTTGGTGCGTTGCCTCTCCTTCGGGCTCCGCACGGCCTCGCCCCGGTCTGGTTTCTGGTCGGCCGGCGCGAGGCTTTTTTTCTGTCTGCTACACTGATCGTTCGCCTCATGCAGGGAATCTACGCGCGGTGGATCGATCGTTGGGAGCACCGCCTCGCGACCCGCGATTCCAATCGCGTCGTGCGGCCCTTCGAGTGGGGTACGGATTGGCTTCAGGCCATGGGGTTCCCGACTTGGATCGATAACCACAACGGCGACCCGGCCTCCGTGGATCGCTTCGTGGCGGAGGCCCTCCTCGATTCGGATCGCTTCTATTCGTATCCTCCGGTTCGTGATTATCACTTTCGGGATAATCGGCTCACCTATTCCAGCCCGGCTCCTTCCGGCATCCCCGAGAACGACACCGTCCATGCCGTGTGGTTCCCCGCCCGCCGCGATCATGGCCGCGCGCTTGTGGTGCTGCCCCAATGGAACGCCGGCCGGGACGGCCACGTGGGCTTGGCCCGGTTGCTGAACCTGTTCGGAATCAGCGCGTTACGGATGAGCATGGCGTACCACGCGGAGCGCTTGCCGGAGGGTTTGCAGCGCGCCGAGTACCACGTTTCGAGCAATATCGGGCGCACCATCCACGCCGCGCGGCAGTCGGTTGTGGACACCCGCGCCTGCCTGGATTGGCTCCAGCAGCAAGGCTATAGCCGGCTCGGCCTGCTGGGCACCAGCCTCGGCTCCTGCGTCGCTTTCATCGCCGCAGCCCACGACACGCGCGTCCGGGCGGGCATCTTCAACCACGTCTCCATGTATTTCTCCGACGTGGTCTGGACTGGCCTGGCCACCCAACACGTCCGGAGCAGCTTCGATAACGTATTGACTCAGGAGGACTTGCGCCGGTATTGGGCGCCTATCAGCCCGGCTACCTACATTTGGCGCCTGGTTGGCCGCGACCTCCGCAGCCTGCTCGTATGGGCGCGCCATGATACCAGCTTCCTGCCGGTTTACTCGCGCCAGGTGGTGGAGACCTATAGGGAGCTGAAGCTCGCACACAGGGTTGTGGCCCTTCCTTGTGCCCATTACACGACCGGCGAATTTCCCTTCAATGTTATGGATGGCCTGGCCATGTGCGGCTTTGCGGCCCACGCCCTATAAGTGCCGAGTTTCCCTACAGCCATGGTTTGACAAGAATATGGCACCCATGCGAGCATGAATTGAAACACTGAAAAAGGAGGTGGTCCAGCAAAAATGGATATTCACATAAGACCGCGAGAGGTGGCCGACTGTTGAAGTTGAACCTCTAATGTAGTCGGCACCGTCCAGTGGCGGGGCCACGTTCCTGTGGACCGGCTGCCCTCACGAGTCAGCTAAGCCTCAGGTTTTCTTCAGGGCTACAGCCCCCGCGGATCGCGGAAACGGCGTTAGGCCGTGCCGTGGTTCGCGGGGGTTTTAAGTTTTTTGCTATACTAAAACATTCGAAAGGAATCCCCCAAAGCAAATGAAGGCTGGTATCCACCCCGCTTATAATCCCACTAACGTCATCTGCGCTTGCGGCCACACCTTTAAGACGCGCTCGACGCACAAGGGCGACATCCGCGTGGAAATCTGCTCGTCCTGTCATCCGTTCTTCACCGGGCGCCAGAAGCTGATGGACACGGCCGGCCGCGTGGATCGCTTCGAGAGAAAGTACCAGGTTTCGCGGGCGGCCAAAAAGGCTGCCTTGGCACAGCCTCCGGCGGCGCGGACCTAATCCGCGGACGGCACTTCCCGCTCACGGGCTTTCCGCCCGCGGAGCAATCGCCTACTTGGAATCTTCGGCTTTCTTGCGCTGCAGCCGGCGCGCTTCGTGCTCGGCGTGTAGCTGCTCGAACAGCGGTAGCTGGTCGGGATGCAGAATGTGGCGGATCTCGTCGTTCTGCTCGTCCCACAGCGCCCGCGCTTCCGCATTGCGGTTGAGGAACAGCCGGTCGAACCGCTGGCGGGTCTTATCGTAGATCTCTTCGAGCTGCTTTACCTGCGTTTCATCCAGCTTGACGCGCTGCCGCATTTCGTCGATCGCGTGCTTGCGGACATCCTCCGGGCTTTGCTTGCGAACCGAGGCGGAGGGATTGCCGGCCGCGTTGCTGGAGACGGAAGTGACCATGTACAGACGCTGCGCCACGGCGCCCACCAGAGCCCCGCTCAGGAAGACCACGAGCACGGAGATGAGCGCTGACAGCTTGAATTTGGCCATATCTCGCCTACCGCCTGGGGTCCGTCAGGTCCAGGCGCACAGGGCTGACGTTCTGGGGAGTGTCGAGTGAGCTGGCATCCGCCAAGGCTTCGATGTAGGTCTGTGAATAGTAGGCGGAGGGGATGGAGCGCGGGATCGACATATAGGCGCCCAAGGCAATCGAGAGCGCCAATGCCGCCGTCACAAACGCGCTGCTGAGCCGACGTAGTGAGAAGGCGAAGTTTTGGCGCGCCTCGATCCTCTGCCACAGGCCAGGCATGAAGTTCACGCCGGGGTCCGGATTTGCACACGCAGACTGAAACGCCCGAAACAGGGCGTCGAGTTTTTCATCATCGCTGCCGCGCATCGGATACATACGTCCCTTTCCCTCACGCCGGCTTTACGCCGGCCCCCTCCCTCTTCTCCGCCTCTCCAAATGCCTTTAAAACCCGTTGCCGGGCTCGAAACAATCGCACCTTAAGAGCATTCTCGTTGACCTTGTAGACCTTTTCAAGGTCTTTGAGTGAAAGCCCTTCCACTTCCTTAAGCATCAGAAGAATCCGATCCGCTTCGGAGACCGCCCCCAGCAGCGCATCCACCGATTCCCGAATCTTCTTGTTGTACTGCTCATCATGATCCACCCGGCCGCCGGCCGCCGCATCGGCCAGCATGACCTGCTGTTCCGAAAGGTCGGACATGCGGAACTCCTGGCGCCGGCGCTGCTTGCGCAGGTAATCGTACGCCGCGTTGACCGTCAGCCGGTACAGCCACGGCTCAAAAACCTCCTCCTTGCGGAGCTGATCGAGGGAAAAATAAAGGCGCAAAAATACTTCCTGCGCGACATCCTCGACATCCTCCGGACGGGCGATCAACCGGGTGATCGTCCCCAGAATCCGCTTCCGGTAAGCCAACACAATTTCGTTGAAGGCGGACCCGTCGCCCTTCTGCGCACGGCGGATCAGTTCGAAATCGACCAGCATGCCGCCCCAGGAACGCCGGCATCGGAAAACAGCTTCGCCTCCGTTTGTACAGGCGTACCGGCAAGTAGACAGGTTACAAAGCTTTGCACGGACAAGCCAAGGCTGATTCCGTGATCTGGCGGGGCGGCGCGGAACGCTTGTACGCGGGTTCCGGCCCCCGATCTTGTGGCCATAGACTTGTTACCATTATTCCAGATGTCGCTAAAGTGTGCTCTAATCACGGGAATTACGGGCCAGGACGGATCGTACCTGGCGGAACAGCTGGTGGAGCGCGGCTACCAGGTCCACGGGATCGTCCGGCGCGTGGCGCTGGAAGACCCCGAGCACCGGCTGTCGCGGCTGGGCGGCGTGCGGAAAAGTGTGGTACTCCACGCCGCTTCGCTCGAAAGCTATGCCAGTCTACACCGGGTCATCGAAGAGGTCCATCCGGACGAATGCTACCACCTGGCGGCGCAGAGCTTTGTCAGCTATTCGTTCGACGATGAGTTTTCGACCCTTAACACGAATATTAACGGGACTCATTTTCTGCTGGCGGCTCTGAAATCGCGCGCGCCGCAGTGCCGTTTTTATTTCGCCGGATCGAGCGAGATGTTCGGTATGGCGGAGGAGGCACCGCAGACCGAGCGGACCCGTTTTCACCCGCGCTCGTCCTATGGCATCAGCAAGGTGGCGGGTTTTCACTTGACCCGTAACTATCGCGAAGCCTACAAGATGCACGCCTCAAACGGAATTCTGTTCAACCACGAATCGCCGCGCCGCGGCTTCGAGTTCGTCACCCGTAAGATCACCTCGGGCGTGGCCCAGATCCTGGCCGGCCGCACGGCCGAGCTGCGGCTGGGGAACCTGGACGCGCGGCGCGACTGGGGCCATGCACGGGAGTACGTCGAAGCCATGTGGTTGATGCTGCAGCAGCCCGAACCGGACGATTACGTTGTGGCTACCGGTGAGTGCCATTCCGTGCGCGAGTTCGCCGAGCTGGCCTTCGCCCACGTGGGGCTGGACTACCGAAAATATGTCAAGGCCGCTCCCGAACTCTTCCGCCCGGCGGAAGTCAACCTTTTGCATGGGGATGCCTCCAAGGCGCGGGCCGCGCTCGGGTGGCGCCACCGGATCGGGTTCGAACAACTGGTGCGCGAAATGGTGGAGGAGGACTGCCGCGCGCTGGGCGTGGCGCGGAAAGACGCCGCCGTGTAGGGCTTACGAGCCGCCCTACAATGGAACTATATGCAGTTTTCCGAATCGATTTTTGCCACGCGCTTTGCCATTGCCCGGCAGGACCTCGAGAATTACCTGGCCGAAGCGCTTTCCCAGGGAGGAGATTACGCGGATCTGTATTTCGAGTACCTCCTCACCAGCTCCATCAGCATCGACGAATCCATGGTGAAGAGCGCCGCGCAGGGCGTTTCCATGGGCGTGGGGGTGCGGGTGATTGCGGGAGAACGCACCGGGTATGCCTATAGCGACGACCTGGCGCCGGAGAAGATCCGAAAGGCCGCGCGCGTAGCTGCCCACATCGCGGCGGGTCCGGGGAAACCCGGAAGCTTCGGCCTGAACGAAGGCGCCGCGCACAATCTCTATCCAGTGGTGACCGCTCCCACTGAAACGGCCTTCAGCGAGCGCGTGGAACTGGTCAAGCGCGCCGACCGGGCGGCCCGCGCCAGCGATCCGCGGGTCTTTCAGGTGCAAGCGGTCTATGCCGACAATTTGCGCCATACCCTGGTGGCCACCAGCGACGGCGTGCTGGCGCTCGACCGCCAGCCGCTGGCGCGCATGAGCGTCTGGGCACTCGCGCGCCAGGATGGCGGCCCGCCCCAGCGCGGACACGCCGGCGGCGGCGGCCGCGTGGAACTGGGCTATTTTTTGAATGAGAAGACTCCCGAATACTTCGCCCGGGAAGCCGCCCGCGAAGCGGTGGCCATGCTGGAGGCAGTCGAGGCGCCGGCCGGAGAGATGACCGTGGTGCTGGGTCCCGGCTGGCCGGGCATCCTGCTGCATGAAGCCGTGGGCCATGGCCTGGAAGCCGATTTCAACCGCAAGGGCGTCTCGGCGTTCAGCGGGCGTATCGGCCAGAAGGTGGCCAGCGAGCTTTGTACAGTGGTGGATGACGGCACGCTCACGGGGCGCCGCGGATCGCTCAACGTGGATGACGAGGGGCGCGCCACGCGGCGCAACGTGCTCATCGAAAACGGCGTGCTGCGAGGCTACCTGCAGGACCGCCTTTCGAGCACCCTGATGCGCTCCGAGTCCACCGGCAGCGGCCGGCGCGAAAGTTACGCGCATATTCCCATGCCGCGCATGACCAACACCTTCATGCTGGCGGGCCAGAGCGATCCCGAAGAGATCATCCGCTCCGTGCCCAAGGGGCTCTACTGCGTCAACTTCGGCGGCGGGCAAGTGGATATCACCAGCGGCAACTTCGTGTTCTCGGCTTCGGAGAGCTATATGATCGAAGACGGGAAGCTCACCCGGCCGGTGCGCAACGCCACCCTGATCGGCAACGGTCCCGAAGCGCTGAAATACGTCAGCATGGTGGGCAACGACCTGCGTCTCGATGAAGGCATCGGCACCTGCGGCAAAGAGGGCCAGAGCGTGCCGGTGGGCGTGGGCATCCCGACCATCAAGATCGACCGTATGACCGTGGGAGGCACGGCTTGAGCGAAAACCATCTTTCCGGCCTGGCGCACGACCTGGTCGAGCGCGCTTTGCGGGCGGGCGCCAGCGATGCCGAGTGCACCATCGCGGAGGGCGAGGAGTTTTCCGTCAATGTGCGTATGCGCGAGGTCGAGAGCCTCAAGGAGGCCGGCTCGCGCGGGGCCGGTCTGCGCATCATGAAGGGAAAGACGACCGGCGCCTCCTATACCTCCGATCTTTCGCGCGAGGGCCTGGACCGGCTGGTGGCGGCTGCCATCGAGCTGGCTGAGATCACGACCGGGGACCCCCACGCAGGGCTGCCCGGCCCCGAAGAGCTAGGGTCGATCGACGGCGATCTGGGCCTCTATTCCGCGGACGTGGAGGGACTCGAAACCGAGCGGAAGATCGCCGCCGCGCGCTCGGCCGAGGAAGCCGCGCTGACGGCCGATCCGCGTATCTTCAACTCCGAGGGCGCTTCCTTCGAGACGCACGTGGGCCGCCACATCTTCGCCAACTCGCGCGGATTCGCGGGCGAGTACCGGTCGAGCTACTGCTCGCTGAGCACCGCTCCGGTGGCACGCGATGGCGAATCCATGGAGCGCGATTACTGGTACACCTTGGCGCGCGGATTCGCCGGCCTGGAACCGCCCGAAGAGGTGGGCCGCACGGCTGCGCGCCGCGCGCTGCGCCGGCTGAACCCGGTCAAAATGCCCACCCAGAAGGTTCCAGTGGTTTTCGAGCCGCGCACGGCCCGCACCCTGCTCGATAATCTTTTCGACGCGGTGCATGGGATGGCGATCTACCGGCACGAGTCCTTTCTGACCGGGAAGCTGGGCGAAAAGGTGGCCGGCGAGAATGTGACCGTGATCGACGATGCTACCCTTCCGGGCCTTTTCGGCAGCTCGCCTTTCGACGACGAGGGCGTGCCCTCGCGGCGCACCGTGGTGATCGAGCGCGGCGTGCTGAAGAGCTACCTGATGAATACCTACGCCGCGCGCAAGCTGGGCCTCAAGACCACCGGTAACGCGTCGCGGGGCCTGACCGGAAATGCCGGAATCGGCCACGGGAACCTGTACCTGGAAAAAGGCGTCCAAAGCCCGGAAGAGATCATTGCGGGCGTGTCCGAAGGCTTTTACGTTACCGAGCTGATGGGCTTCGGGGTGAATATTGTGACCGGGGACTATTCGCGCGGCGCGGCCGGATTGTGGATCCGCAACGGCGAACTGGCTTTCGCGGTATCGGAGGTAACCATCGCCGGCAATCTGAGGGACATGCTGCGGGACGTCGAGATCGTGGGGGCGGACCTGGAGTTTCGCGGGTCCGTGGCCGCCCCGACGCTGAAGATCGGAGAAATGACTGTTGGCGGCAAATAAGACGGCAACGCCCCCCAAGACGCCGGTTTCCATCCCGCCGGCCGTGCTGGTGATCGCGGCCGTGCTGGTGGCGGGCGTGGCGGGTTTCTGGTACCTGGATCGCGCATCCAAACAGCCCGCGCCGACGCCCCCACCGCTGACGGGCGAAGCGCGGGAGTACGTTCATCACGGGTATTTGGTGATCAGCGATGCCGGCATGGAGGCCCACGAAAGCTACCTGAAGCAGCAGGTGGTGGAGATCACCGGCAAGATTCAGAACGCGGGTGACCGGGTGCTCGACCTGGTGGAGATCAATTGCGTGTTCCGCGACGCCTACGGCCAGGTGGTGCTGCGCGAGCGCGTGCCCATCGTGAGCCGCAAGATGGGGCGCCTGGCTCCCGGCGAAGTGAAGCCTTTCCGCCTGGCCTTCGACAGCATCCCCGATAGCTGGAACCAGGCCATGCCTGAGCTGGTAATCGCGCGCATCGATTTCACATAGCGCGAAGGGCCGTGCTTCGACGCGGAGGCGCGGAGCACGAGGGCCAGCGCTTTAGTCAGGAGCTATGGAGAAGCGAGCGGTTGACCGGCGGCGGTTCGGCTTTATGGACAAGGCCTTTGCCGTGGTCGCGGCGGGATACGCGATCTTGTACCTGACTCGTGCCTCGTCCGCATTGGGCTTGGTCTTCGCGGTGGCTACGGTGGTGTGCGGCCTGGTGGTGCTGCCACGGCTCGTGCGGGGCCTCATGCGGCGGGCCATCTGGCGGCTGCGCAACCGCCTCATCGTCGCGTACCTGTTTATCGCCGTGGTTCCGGTCGTCCTGATCCTGACGCTGGCCTGGGAAGCCAGCCAGTTCGTTCTGGGACAGATGGCGATCTACCTGGCCAATGCCGAGCTGAACCGTTCCCTCAACTCGCTGGCGATTCCGGCGCAGATGCTGGTGCGTCCTCCGGGACCGCCGGGCGAAGGACCGCCGCTGTTCGGGGCCCCCGCTCAGCCCACCGAACGCAACGCGGAAATGCTGGTGACCCGCATGGCTCCCATGATCCAGCGGAGCTTTCCGGAATTCGAGCTGTGCATGAACGGCGCCGATCAATTCCGCTACCCGGCCCAGGCCTCCCTCACGCCTCCCCCGGCGGGCTGGAAGGGAGACCGCGGCCTGATGGTGAGGCGGGAGGGCAAGGAGCCGCGCCTGTATGCCTGGGCGCATGCGGTGTACGCCGGCACCGAGGTGACCGTGGCGGCCCCGTTGGATCACGCCCTGCTCGGCAAGCTGGTGCCGGATCTAGGTGATATCGACGTGGTGCCCTATACCGAGCGCGGCCCGCGCAGCCACATTCCGCCCAAGGCCAATCCGCTCGATTTCGCGGTTTCCGGCGTGCTGCCGCTGGACGTTCCCGCATGGAATTCCGGCCGCTCGGAGCGCGACAGCATCCTGCTGGTGAATTCGCGCGCTTCAACCGTGCTGGGCGTGGTCTTCGGGAAGACCTTCGGCGAGGCGATGTTGACGGCTTTTGTGGCCGTCTCGATCCTGTTCCTGTTGCTGGAGATGGCTTCGCTATGGGCCGGCATCGTGCTTACAAAGACCATGACCGGAGCGGTTCACGAGTTGTACGAGGGCACCCAGCACGTCAAGGAAGGCGATTTCTCGTACCGCATCCCGGTGAAAGGCGTGGACCAGCTTGCCGAGTTGAGCGCGTCGTTCAATACCATGACCTCGAACCTGGGGCGGCTGATCGTGGTGGCCAAGGAGAAGGAGCGCCTGGAATCCGAGCTGACCATCGCGCGCGAAGTGCAGAATCAGCTCTTCCCCAAGGACGTGCCGTTCACCAAGACCCTGGAGCTGAAGGGCGTCTGCAACCCGGCGCGCATGGTCTCGGGCGATTATTACGATTTCATGGCGCTCTCCGATACCCGCCTGGCCTTCGCCATAGGGGACGTGGCGGGTAAGGGAATCTCCGCGGCGCTGCTGATGGCCACCATTCAATCCACCATGCGGACGCAGTTGAGCACGCTCGATGGCGCGGGCACGCGCGGCCGTTCGGTGGCGCAACTGGTCTCGACCCTGAACCGGCAGCTTTATGCCACCACGGCGCCCGAGAAATATGCCACCTTCTTCTTCGCCATCTATGACGACACTACCCACGCGCTGACCTACACGAATGCCGGCCACCTGGCCCCCATGCTCCTGCGTGGCGGGCGGGTGGAGACGCTGGACTCGACGGGCACGGTGGTGGGGGCTTTTCCGTTGGCGCGCTACGAGGAGAAGTCCGTCACGCTGGAGCATGGCGATATACTGGTGGCCTATACGGATGGCATCGTGGAGCCGGAGAACGCCTACGGGGAAATGTTCGGCGAGGAGCGCCTGCGGGAACTGCTGCTGCGCTACGCGCGGGCGGATTCTTCGGAGATGATCGCGCGCGTGATGGAGGCGGTAACCGAGTGGACCGGCTCCTCGGAATTGCAGGACGACATGACCATGGTGGTGGCCCGCCGGATATGAAAGTTCTGACCGCGGCGCAAATGCGCGAGGTAGACCGGCGCACGATGGAGTTGGGGATTCCCGGCATCGTGCTGATGGAGAATGCCGCATGCCGCGTGGTGGAGACGCTGGCAGAGCGCTTCAACCCACTCGCGGCCCAGCGGATCGTGGTGTTGTGCGGCAAGGGCAACAACGGCGGGGATGGAATGGCCATCGCCCGCCAACTCTTCACGCGCTTCCATCCGGCCGCGCTCCACGTGGTGCTTCTGGCCGCGCCGGAGGAGCTCAAGGGCGATGCGGCGGCCAACTACCGTATGCTGCGGAAGTGCGGCTGCGAGGTGCTCCTCGAGATCCCCGCGGAGGCGCGCAACGCCACCCTTGTGATTGACGCGCTCCTCGGAACGGGGATCTCCGGACCGGCTTCAGGGCGCATGCTGGAGGGCATCCGCGAGATCGACAGCGGCTTTCCATTGGCCCGCGTGGTGGCCGTGGATATTCCGTCCGGCATGCCGAGCGACACGGGCGACGTATCGGGCGAGGCGGCCCGCGCGGACTTGACCGTCACCTTCACGGCGCCCAAAGTGGCCCACGCCATGCCGCCCAATTGCGACCGCGTGGGCCAGTTGGTGGTGGGCGCCATTGGCAGCCCGCCCGCGCTTTACGAAGCCGATGACGGCATCTACCTTTCGCTGGTCGAGCCGGCTATGTTCCGCGCTCTGCTGGCGCCGCGCCCGCGCGATGGTCACAAGGGGACCTTCGGACACGTCCTGGTGGTGGGCGGCTCGCGTGGCAAAACCGGCGCGCCCTCCATGTCCGGCATGGCCGCCCTGCGCGCGGGAGCGGGCTTGGTAACGGTGGCCTCGGTCGAAAGCGCGGTCCCGCAGATCGCCGGGCACGCGCCGGAGCTGATGACCGAGCCTCTGGCGGAGAACGACGCCGGGACGCTCTCGCGCGACGTGAAGCTGACGGCTCTCGCCAAGGGGATGACCGTGCTGGCCATGGGGCCGGGGTTGGGCCGGCATCCGGATGTGGCGGCGCTGGTGGAGCAGGTTCACGAGGAGTTCGCCGGGCCCATGGTGCTGGATGCCGACGCGCTGTTCGCGTTCTCCGGGCGGGGCCAAGCGGACCGCGTGCGCGTGCTGACGCCGCATCCCGGGGAGATGGCGCGGCTGATCGGCAAGAGTATCGCCGATGTGCAGAAAGACCGCATCGCCGTGGCGCGCGGTTTCGCCATGGAACGCTCTGTTACCCTGTTGCTCAAGGGGCAGCGCACCCTGATCGCCTTCGCCGATGGGCGCGTGTGGATCAACCCCACCGGCACTCCGGCGCTGGGCACCGGCGGAACCGGCGACGTGCTGACGGGGTTGATCGCGGGCTTTCTGGCCCAGTTCCCGCGCGACCCGGACCGGGCTGTGGCGGCGGCGGTTTACCTGGGGAGCCTGGCAGCCGAGATCGGCGCTGCCGATCGGGGAGAGAGGGGCTTCATCGCCACCGATATTCTGCGCTATCTGCCGAAGGCCATGGAGGCGTGTGCCGGCGTACCGGACGTCCTCTGAGGCTGCGACGATCGCACTGGGATCCCGGCTGGCGCGCGAGATGCCGGGGCGCGGGGTGGTGCTGCTGATCGGCAACCTGGGGGCAGGAAAGACCACGCTGGCCAAAGGCATCGTGAGCGGGATCGCCGCCGCGCCGCCGGACGAGGTATCGAGTCCCACTTACACCTTGATCCACGAATATGGCGGCGGCCGCGTCTATCACGTGGACCTCTACCGGCTGGAGGAAGCGCGCGAGGTGGCCACGCTGGGCCTCGAAGAGCTGTTCGAGCGGGACGCCCTGGTGCTGATCGAATGGGGCGAGCGTTTCCCGCGCCTGATGCCGGCGCGGCGAACCGAGATCCGGATCGGCGACGCGGGCGGAGACGAAAGGGAGATCGAAATAGTCGAAATCCATGAATAAACAACCTTGGGCCTTGATACTGGGCGCCAGCAGCGGTTTCGGAGAGGCCACCGCGATCGAGCTGGCGCGCGCCGGCATGAATATCCTGGGCGTGCACCTGGACCGGCGCGACAAGCTGCCGCACGTCGAGGAGATCCAGGAGCGCATCCGCGCGCTGGGGCGCGAAACGCAGTTCTTCAATATAAACGCCTCGGACGACGCGTACCGCCGCGAGACCATGGAGAAGATCGCCGCCCGCCTGGCCGAGCCGCCCGGCACCGTGCGGGTGCTGCTGCACTCGCTGGCGTGGGGAGCGCTCCGGCCGCTGGCGGGCGCCGAGCAGGTGGCCTCCAGGAAGCAGCTCGAGATTACCGCCGACACCATGGGCCACTCGCTGGTCTATTGGGTGCAGGACTGCCTGCGTGCGGGGCTGCTCGAATCGGGCGCGCGCATTTTCGCCATGACCAGCGGCGGCAGCACGCGGGCCATTCCCAATTACGGCCCGGTGAGCGCCGCCAAGGCCATTCTGGAATCGCACATCCGGCAACTCGCCCTGGAACTGGCGCCCGCCGGCATCACCGCCAATGCCATCCTGGCGGGCGTGACCGATACGCCGGCCCTGCGGGTGATTCCGGATCACGAGAAGATGGCGGAGATCGCGCGCCAGCGCAATCCGCACGGCCGACTTACTACGCCCGAGGATGTGGCGCGCTCTATCGCCGTGCTATGTCATCCGGCCACTTACTGGATGACGGGGAATACGCTGCATGTGGATGGGGGAGAAAGCATAGCGGGGTGATTCAGCCGACTCAGCCCGTTATTGACTTCGTCCGGCCTGCCAGAACACGTGCGACCTCGTCGATCAGCGTCTTGAACGTGAACGGCTTATAGAGCACGGTGGTACCCGGATCCACGAACTCAGGCGAGAATCCGGTCATGTAGATCACCTTGGTCTTGGGGTGAAGCGTCCTGACGCGCCGTGCCAACTCAATGCCATCGATCTCCGGCATTCGTATATCCGTGAGCACCAAATTGACGTCTCCGGGGCCCGCCGAGAGAATACGGAGCGCCTCCGAACCGCTCGCGACCGCTACAACGGAGTAGCCGCTGTGCTCCAAGGCGCAAGCGGCCCAATCTCGGATCGCCGCTTCATCGTCCACCACCAGGATTCGGGTCTCGCCTTCGGCACGGGACATGCCACCCCACTAACCCTGGCCGTATTGCGATTCGCTCTTTGCGGCGATATCGGGCACTGCTGCCGGCCAGAAGATAATGGTATCAGGATGTCCGATACCGTACAACTAGCTCTTTCTAGCGGTCGCTTTGGATCCATTTCTGTCGAATCACGTTTACTCGGGTACGGGCGAGGCCGGCCGCAGGAGCAGGTCGATTTGCTTGTTCATCACCCCGTAGCATGGGCACGTCAGTTCCTCCAGGCCGTGCCGGTCCAGAATCGTCATCCGCCCCTGACGGTAACGGATCAAGCCATCATGCTGCATTCGTTCGGCGACCTCGCTCACCGTCGAGCGCCGCACGCCAAGCATCTGGGCGAGAAGCTCCTGAGTCAACGGAAAGACATCCGTACGCACGCGATCGTGGGCCATGAGAAGCCATTTTGCACATCGCTGCTCAACCACATGGGTCGCGAAACAAACGGCCGACTGCGCGATCATCACAGAGAATGATTGTGCGTACCGGCCCAGCGCGGCGGCGAATGCGGGATCGGCAGCGATGACCCGCACGAAATCTCGAGCTCCTATGCGGATGGCGTGCCCCCCCACTTGCACCAGGGCCGTCATTGGGCAATTGTCGGTGCCGAAGAAAAGCGGCAATCCGAACAAGCCCTCGTCACCGATCATCGCGATCTCGACTGCCTTGCCGTTGCTACGCATGGTCACAGAGACCAGAGCGTCGCAAGGGAATATGGCGAAACTGAGGGGCTTGTCATGAAGGTGAAGGACCTGACGGGCCTTGACCTCAACCGTTTCCGCGACATCATTCAGTAGTTTTTGACTGGTCTCCGGCAATCCTGCCAAAAGGAGGTTGCCCGTTGGGAGCGTGCCCGGATGGCTGCTGCTGCTTCCCCCACACGCGACGACATTCGACTTTGACCTCGTTTTATCTGCTGACCGCATTTTTTTGTTTTTTCAGAATACAACTACGCCGTTGTCCGGCAGCCGACAACCGTGCGTCCCTGGCAGCCGCATTTGTGCTCGGCTTTACAAGTGCGTGGCCGTGGCAGAGCGGAAAAACATTGGAAAACACATTGCCACCGCGCACCGGCAGAGTTTCTCCTGCCGCGCCGCCGAAATGTGCCCACCCGTGACATAATCGAAGCACGTCAATTCTGACGGAGAGGGGAAATCACATGGGTGCCATGGGTCATGCGGCGGTCACGCCGGAACGAGTTATGCAGTTTGCCTGGGGATACGCGGCGCCGCTTTTGATGGATGCGGCGGTACGCAATCGGGTGTTCGATCTGTTGGATGAGGGGCCGAAGACGGTCGAGGAAGTGGCCGCCGCGTCGGGCGCATCGGTGCGCGGCCTGAGAATCGCGATGAATGCCCTCGCGGGTCTGCAACTACTCACCAAAGATGCCGAGGGCCGCTATGGGCTGGCGGCCGATAGCGCGGCCTTCCTGGTGAGCGGCAAACCGGGTTACCTCGGGGGCCTTCTGCCGCACATGACGCGGCAGCTAATCCCCCACTGGCTGGATCTCGACGAGGCGGTCAAGAGCGGGAAGCCGGTGGAAGCCGTCAATCGAGAAGGCACGGGGGCGGAGTTCTTCCACCAGTTCGTGGCGTCCATCTTCCCCATGAGCTACCCGGCCGCGCGGAAGCTGGCGGAGGCCCTGGAGATTGCCGATGCCAACAGGCCGATCAAGGTGCTCGACCTGGCGGCCGGATCGGGCGTGTGGGGTATTGCCCTGGCGGAGCGGTCGCCAAAGGTCACCGTGACGGCCGTGGACTGGCCCGGCGTGCTCGACGTGACACGCCGGACCGCGGAGCGCTTCGGTCTGGCGGAGCGGTTCGAGTTCCGCGCCGGCGACCTGCGCGAGGCCGATTTCGGGCGCGGCTACAACATCGCCATCCTGGGGCACATCCTCCACAGCGAGGGCGAAAGGAGGAGCCGCGCCCTGCTGAAGAAGGCCTTCGACGCCATGGCTCCGGGCGGTACTATCGCCATCGCCGAGTTCCTGGTGGATGAGGAGCGCAGGGCCTCGCCCATGGGGCTGATCTTCGCCGTCAACATGCTGGTCCACACGGACGAAGGCGACACCTATTCGTACCCCGAAATCGCGGGCTGGCTGCGGGAAGCCGGTTTTCGCGACACGCGGACTCTCGACACCCCCGGCCCCTCGCCGCTCATTCTAGCGACCCGGCCGTAGTTGCTAACCTGGAGTGGTGACCCCGGCTAAACCGAAAGGCAAACCTGCCGATCATCTGCGCGGCGCGCTTCCGCTGCTGAAGGAATTGGTGCGGCCGCGGCGCAGGCTGCTGGCTTTCGGTTTCCTGCTGATGGTGATCAATCGCGCCGCCAGCATGATCCTGCCGGGGTCCACCAAGTTCCTGGTGGATAACGTCATCAACAAGCACCAGGTGTGGATGTTGAAGCCGCTGGTGCTGGCGGTGCTGGGGGCCACCCTGCTGCAAGGGATCACCTCGTTTTCGCTGACGCAGTTGCTTTCCAAGGAGGCGCAGCGGCTGATCGCGGAGTTGCGGCGCAAGGTACAGGCGCACATCGGACGGCTGCCGGTGGCCTACTACGACGCCAACAAGAGCGGCATGCTGGTCTCGCGCATCATGAACGACGTGGAAGGGGTGCGCAATCTCATCGGCACCGGGCTGGTGGATTTCGTGGGCGGCATCCTGGTGGCGATCTTCTCGATGGTGGTGCTGCTGTGGATCAGCCCGCTGCTGACGCTGCTGGCGCTGGTGTTCATCGCGGCCTTCGGATTCGCCCTGAACAAGGCCTTCCGGCGCATACGGCCGATCTTTCGCGAGCGGGGCAAGATCACGGCCGAGGTGAGCGGGCGGTTGACCGAATCGCTGGGCGGCGTGCGCGTGGTGAAGGGCTACCACGCCGAGGAGCAGGAAGAGCGCGTCTTCGCGGGCGGCGTGGCCCGTCTGCTGGAGAACGTGCTGCGCACCCTCACGGCCATCTCGCTGATGAGCCTCTCCTCCACGGTGCTGATGGGCATGGTGGGCGCGCTGGTCATGTACATCGGCGCGCGCCAGATCCTGGCCGGCACTCTGACGCTGGGCGGCTTCATGATGTTCACGGCATTTCTGGCGTTCCTGGTGGCGCCCATGTTCCAGCTCGTGAACATCGGCACCCAGGTGACCGAAGCTCTGGCCGGCCTCGACCGCACGCAGGAAGTGCTGGCCGAGAAGCCCGAGGATGCCGACCCGCGGCGCACGCGCACCATCGGCACGATCCAGGGCTTCATCGCTTTCGACCGTGTCAGCTTCGCCTACGACGCCGGCAAGGAGGTGCTGCACGAGGTGAGCTTCGTTTCCGAGCCCGGAACCGTGACCGCGCTGGTGGGGCCATCCGGGTCGGGCAAATCCACCATCATCAGCCTGATCGCGGCGTTTCACGAACCCAATGAGGGCGCCGTGCTGGTGGATGGCCTGGATCTGGCGACCATCCGGCTGGACTCTTACCGCACGCAGCTTGGAGTGGTCCTGCAGGACACCTTTCTCTTCGACGGCACCATTCGCGAGAATGTGGCCTTCGCGCGTCCGGAGGCCGGCGAAGCCGAGGTGCTGGAAGCCTGCCGCATCGCACGCGTGGATGAATTCGCCGAAAAGTTCGACGCCCGCTACGACACCATTGTGGGCGAGCGCGGCGTGAAGCTTTCGGGGGGCCAGCGGCAGCGCGTTTCGATCGCCCGCGCCATCCTGGCCAATCCGCGCATCCTGATTCTGGACGAAGCCACTTCCAGCCTGGATTCGGAATCGGAAGCGGCCATCCAAGAGGGTCTGGCCTATCTCATGAAAGGGCGCACGACGTTTGTGATCGCGCACCGGCTCTCGACCATACGGCGCGCCGACCAGATCCTGGTGGTGGAGGAGGGCCGCATCGTGGAGCGCGGCACGCACGAATCGCTCTACGCGGCGCGCGGGCGCTATTACGACCTGTACACGCGCCAGCACGGCGTGGATGCCAACCTCTTCCTGGCACCGGGAGAGGGCGGCAAGGATGGCGAAGGCGACGGTGAGGGGGAAGAGAGGCCGCGCATGACGGGCGCGGCGGTGCCCTCGGCGGCTTCGCTATTGCGCGGCGGAATTGCGTGAGTCCCGTGGGCGAATGCGCGCTATACTCCGATCCGGAGTTGTACGACTGCCTGTTTCCGAACGCCGGCAGCGGTTCCGTGGAAGACGAGATCCGCCGGGCGCGCTTTCTGACCTCGGAGCGGTTCTACGTGGAAGAGGCCCGGCGAGGCGGCGGCCCCGTGCTGGAACTGGGCTGCGGTTCGGGCCGCCTGACGATACCGATTGCGCGCGCGGGAATCCAGATCGTGGGCGCCGATCTTTCGCGGCCGATGCTCCAGGCCGCCCGGGCCAAGGCACGCGCCGCCGGTGTCGAGGTGGATCTTCGTGAGGCCGACATGCGCGGCTTCGAGATGCCGGAACGTTTTTCGGCCATCCTGATTGCCGGCAATTCGCTGCTGCACCTGCTGACGCTCGAGGAGTTGAAACAGTGCCTGGCCTCGGTTCGCCGTCATCTGGCTCCAGGCGGGCGATTTCTCTTCGACATCTCGAAATGGGATCTGGGCCGGCTGGCGTGCGATGCCTCTCAACGATACCCGGTGTACACTCTGAGCGATCCGAAGCGCGGCGAGATCGCGATCGAAGAGAGCGCCAGCTACGATACCGCACGGCAAGTCCGCAGCATCGTATGGTATCTTTCCGTGCCGGGCGTGCCAGACTTTCGGGTTATTAAATATTCCTTACGGGTGATTTTCCCGCAGGAACTGGTGCTGCTGCTCGAAGTTGCGGGGTTCAAGCTGGAAACGCGCTACGGCGAGTTTACGCGCGAGCCGTTCGATTCGAACAGCCCGCGCCAGGTCGTGATCTGCTCGGTTAAGCAGTGAGGAGCCGCGCGCAGATCTTGCGGGGCCCCTCAATTTGGCGGGGCGAGGCGGTTACCGCATGGCGACGATGACCACGTTCTCAGGCCGGAGGGCGGCGCTCTCCTTGGCCGCCCGGCGCTCGTTGCGCGATGGTGGTATCTCGAACCCATCGGACGAATATCCGTCCCAGACCTGGTACAAAAAATAGCGGTCTCCGTAACGGTGGAAAATTAACTCCGGCTGGTTGTGCGTGAGCACGGGGCCGCCGCCCACAATTGTCGGAATAGCGAAGCCACCGCCGGCGCCGGTGCCCTCGTTCGTGAAGCTCAAGAGCCCCTCCGCAGGCCGGTCTAACAGCCGTCTGCGCACCATGTACTGTCCAGCCTGCATGGACTCTGTTCCAATCATGAACGCGAACGGAATGTTAGCCTTGACCCTGATTGTCTGCGCCGAGAACGGCATGGCCATCCCACACACCGAGCAGACTGACTGCGCTGAGATCGGCATGGTCGTCAAACACACCAAGCAAAAGGTCGCAATATACAAACCCAGTTTCTTAGTCACACTATCCCTCCTTCGGTTCGTCCCAGTTGTCCTCTCTATTTGGCGCATCGAACTCTCTGCCTTGGGATACGGGCTATGAAGCGGAAGTTAGTACGGCCGGATTGTAAATGATTGTAAGCAGCGAATCGGGGGACGCCCTGCATCAAGCCGGACACCGTGCTGAAGTGGATCAAGAAAGGCGTCCTTCCGGCTGCTGATGAAATTGTGGCCCTCGTCAATCGTCTTCCAGATACGCGGCTGAACCCGCCCCGTAGCCTACGGCTTTGAGTCCGTGGTTCTGGCGGCTTCGGACACGGCTGTCCGCAGCAGTGACAGAGTGCTGGCCAGTTCCACCGCGATTCTGCCGGTGTTGGTTTCCTGGAAGACCCGCAAGAGTTCACCGTAATACCAGAGCTGGTCGTCGCGGCTTTTGGTGCGGAAGCGTTCCCACAGGCGCTCCCCGTGCTGACGGTAATCGGCCAGAATCGACCTGGCGTTGTTCACCTTGTCCGCGCACGCAACACGCCGCACGGATTCGTCCGCCGTGCCGAGACGATCGATGTAAGCCTGCTTCCGCCGCTTCCAGGCGCCGGCCTCCTGCTTGTTGTATCCTTCATCGTCGGTGCACGCATCGACGATTTCCAGGACCTTCCCGCCGAACCGGGCCGCGATTTCGGCTCGCAGAGCGTCCCGGCCGCCGGGATAGTCTTCTCCGTGATCTTCGACCGCGTCGTGAAGCAACGCCGCGATTGCCTCGTCCTCACTGCCGCGTTCTTCCAAGACCAGGCTGGCAACTCCCAGCAAGTGGCCTATGTACGGGACGGCACCGCCTTTGCGTGTCTGATGGCGATGCAGGCGCGAAGCGAAGAGCAGGGCGGAATCGAATCGATCGCTCAGCATGGGGCGCCCTCATTTCCGGCACGCGCAGGGCGCGCCTACTCCACCATACCAATCCCCGGGATCTTGATTAACGGACGTGATTTTCCTTGTGGTTGTCATGTTACTCTGTCTCGCAGGGACGTCAACTCATGCACAAAGGCTTCACAATCTGGTTCACCGGACTGTCCGGATCGGGTAAGAGCACCGTCTCATCGATCATCGGAGATCGCTTGCGGGCGCACGACGCCAAAGTGGAGATCCTGGACGGCGATGTGGTGCGCACTCACCTCTCCAAGGGTCTCGGCTTCTCCAAGGAGGACCGCGATACTAACATTCGCCGGATCGGGTTCGTCTGCGAACTGCTGTCGCGGAACGGTGTGATCGCCATTGGCGCGGCCATTTCTCCCTATCGATCGATTCGCGACGAGATCAGACTGCGAATCCCCCGCTTCGTCGAGGTTTATGTCGAGTGCCCTCTTGACGTTCTGGTGGCGCGAGATGCCAAGGGGCTTTACAAGAGGGCGTTGGCCGGAGAGATCAAGCAATTCACCGGTGTGTCGGATCCTTACGAGCCGCCACTCAATCCGGAGGTGACGCTCCACACGGCGATCGAAGCTCCCGAGCAAAGCGCCGACAAGGTCTGGGAGACAATACACCGGCTGGGACTCGTGAGCATCGACGGCAAAGCAGCCGCCTGAATGGTACCAGCCAACTGCGCGCGCTTATACCCGCCACCAATTTCGAGCAAACGCGGTCACTTCCCGGCCTTGCGCGACCTCTCCATGTCGATCAGCGCCCGTTTGCGGTCCAGTCCCCAGCGGTATCCCCCTAACCCGCCCGTGCCCCGGATCACGCGGTGGCAAGGAATCAGGACGGCCACCGGGTTGGTGGCGCAGGCGTGTGCCACCGCGCGCACAGCCGAGGGCCGGCCGATACCCGCGGCCACCTCGCTGTACGATTGGACCTCGCCGTATGGGATCGATTGCAGGTAGATCCATACCTCCATCTGAAACGCCGTCGCTCGAATATCGAGCGGCAACTCCGGCCGGGGCTCGGCGCCCTCCAGGTGTGCGTTCAGCCCGTCGATCCAGGCGCGAAACTCCGGGCTGGGAGGCTGGCGCATGGCCTCGAGGCGCGCGGCTGGATATTCGCGCCGGAGGGCCGCCAGCAGCTCCTCCGCGGAATCGCCAAATTCGACGAAACAGATGCCGCGATCGGTGGCGGCTAATAGCAGCAGCCCCACGGGCGATTCTACCGTGACGTAGGTGATGTTCACACCTTCGCCGCCCCGGCGGTACTGCCCCGGTGTCATGCCCAGACGCGTATCGACGCGTTCGTAGACCCGGCTTCCGGAGCCGTACCCGGCCTCGTACACCGCTTCCGTTACGTCTCCGGCACGCCGCAGACCGGGCTTCAGTTTGCGCAGGCGGCACGCATCCAGGTATTCGCGCGGGGTGATGCCCACGGTGGTCTTGAAGCTGCGCTGCAGGTGGAAGCGGCTCAACCCGGCTCGCGCCGCCAGTTTCGCCAGGCTGAGGCGCTCCTGGGAGTGAGCCTCCATGTAGCTGCACAATTCCAGGATGCGGGCATCCGCAAGCGACGAAAGGGCCTCCAGCGGCCGGCACCGCAGGCAGGGGCGCAGCCCGTCCTGCCATGCTTCCGCCACCGTGGCGTAAAACCGGACATTGCGGCGCAACGGGCGCCTCGCCGGACAGGAGGGCCGGCAGAACACGCCGGTGGTCAGCACCCCAAAATAGAAGCTGCCATCGCGGCCGCGGTCTCGCCGCCCAATGGCTTCCCAACACTTTTCTTCATCGAGCATCATGGCACCAGTGTGCCGCGCGTTTGGGAGATCTTCCATCCGATTCTTGCGGGTGCATACCTTTCCGGATCCTCCATGCTCCACAGCATAACCCCGGGGCCAACGCGCTATATTCAAATTGTGATTAAGAGCGCGGTTATCCCGGTGGCGGGTTTAGGCACGCGGCTGCTGCCGGCCACCAAGTCCCAGCCCAAGGAAATGCTGCCGGTGGCGCGCAAGCCCATCGTGCAGTATGTGGTCGAGGAACTGGTCTCCAACGGCATCCGGCAAATCCTGTTTGTCACCGGCCGCAGCAAGGCCTCCATCGAGAACCATTTCGATCACGATCCCGAGCTGTTCCGCGCGCTGCGCGAGGCCAACAAACAGGATCTGCTTTCGGAGATGGATTTCGCTTCGCTCGAAGCCAATCTCTTCTATACCCGCCAGCGCCTGCAAAAAGGGTTGGGAGACGCCGTGCTGTGCGCCGAGAACTTTGCCGGCGAGGAGCCGTTCCTGGTAGCGCTGGGCGATTCCATCCTGGGGCTGAACGCCGTCTCGCAGGCGGTGAGCCGCATGGCCGAGGTCTTCGAGGCCCGGCGCGCCAGTTGCGTGATTGCGGTGGAGGAAGTGCCGCGCGAGGAGACCCGCCACTATGGGATCGTGCAGCCGGAGGACCATGAGGACGACGCATTCCGGGTCGTCAACCTGGTTGAGAAACCCGCTCCCAAGGACGCGCCCAGCAACCTGGCCATCGCCGGGCGATACATTTTCTCTCCGCTGATCTTCGATATGATCCGGCGCGTGAAGCCCGATGCGCGTGGAGAGATCCAGCTCACCGACGCCATTCAGTTCATGTGCGAAGAGGGACGGCGGGTGATCGCGGTGAAGCTCACGGCCGAAGAGAAGCGCTACGATATCGGCAATTTCCCAAGCTACTTCGAGAGCTTCGTGGAATTCGCGCTGGCCGATCCCGTCTATGGCGCCGAATTCCGCCGTGTGCTGGAGCGCCTGGTGGCGAAATCGGCCGCGACAGCTTGACCCGAACACGCACGTTCCTTTTGGCTTTGGCCGCGCTGCTGGTGGCGGCGCGCATGTGCCATGTGGGGATTCTGTGGGAGGGCGACGGCTATCCGTTGGCGGCCGCCGGCCAGATGCTTCACGGTAAGGTCCTGTACCGCGACATCTGGTTCGATAAGCCGCCCCTGGTGGCGCTGTTTTCGCTCGTTCCGGACGCGCGCGCGGGGTGGCCGCTGCGCCTGGCAGATGCCCTCTCTGCGTGGCTGGCCTGCTGGGTGTGCTACGCGTTCGCGCGCGATCTGTGGTCGCGGCAGGAAGGCCTGAGGGCGGCAGGCTTGGTGGGCTTTTTCCTGATCTTCGATTTTCCCGCAGCGGTGATCCCGGCGGCTTCGGACATGCTCATGCTGGCCCCGCACGTGGCAGCGGTGTGGCTGGCGTGGAAAGCGCGGCCGTTCTGGAGCGGCGTGCTGGCGGGGGTGGCGTTTTGGATCAGTCCCAAGGGGTTTTTTGTCGCGGCGGCGTGCGCGCTGTGGAATCCCGCCGGAATTTTGTGGATGGTCGCCGGCTTCGCGGCCGTGGGCGGGGCCGGAGCCTTTGGCCTGTGGATCCGCGGCGCGCTGGGGGCATATTGGCAGGAGGTCTGGGAGTGGGGACGCTTCTACGCCGCCAGTTCGCCGGAAGCATCGCCGCTCGCTAACGGGCTCGTGCGCACGGCGGACTGGATGGGCTTTCACGCGGCCATCGCGATCGCGGCCTTGTTTTTCCTGTGGCGCGGGCGCGCGAGGGAGCGCTGGCTGTGGGCCGGCTGGATGGTCATCTCGCTTGCGGGAGTGGCTATGGGGATGCGCTTCTTCCCGCGCTATTATCTCGAGCTGCTGCCCGTGTTGGCATTAACGGCGGCGCGCGGGTTCACGCTCCTTGGCCGCCGCCGCGTGCTCGTGGCGCTGCTCCTCGTGATCCCGCTGGCGCGCTTCGCTCCCACATACCTGGCGGCCCTCACGCGCCCCGATTGGCGCGATACCGCCATGGACCGCGACAGCCGCGCGGCCGCAGCCATCGTGGACCGGCTCGCGCGGCCCGGAGATTCGCTGTTCGTGTGGGGATACCGCCCCGAGATCTATGTCTACACGCACCTCCCGGCGGCCACGCGCTATCTCGATTCCCAGCCGCTCACGGGTGTGCCGGCCGATCGTCACCTCACCGAATCCACTCCCGTCGAGACCCGTATGCCGCGCGTCCGCCGCGAAGATCTGGCGCGCGCGCGGCCGGTCTTCATCGTCGACGGGCTGGGACGCTATAACCCGCGCCTGGCCCTGGAGAGCTTCCCTGATCTCGAGCCATGGCTGGCCGGCTATCGCGAGGTGGCCCGCACCGCGGGAAGCGTGATCTACCAGGCCGCGTCACCGGCCGGTCCAGCAGGGCGCCCGCTTCCCTAGGAATGCCGCCATGCCCTCCTGGGCGTCGCCGGCCAGCGCATTCAGGGACATGACTTCCTTCGCGTAGGCATAGGCTTTGGGCTGGTCGAGATCGATCTGGGTATAGAAAGCCTGCTTGCCCAGGCCGATCACCAGGGGGCTGGCCTCCGCGATTCTGGCGGCCATCGCGCGCGTGGCGGCGGCCAACTCGCCGGCCGGCACGACCTGGTTCACGAGGCCCCATTCGCAGGCCGTGCGCGCATCCACCAGCTCTCCGGTGAGCAGCATCTGGAGAGCCCGCTTGCGGCCGATGGCGCGGCTGAGCGCCACCATCGGAGTGGTGCAGAACAGTCCGATCTTCACGCCCGGAGTGGCGAAAGCGGCCTCCTCGGAGGCGATCGCCAGGTCGCAGGCCGCCACCAACTGGCAACCGGCGGCGGTGGCCAGGCCCTGCACTTCGGCGATCACCGGCTGCGAGATGGCCTGAATGCACGCCATCAGCTCCGTGCACACGTCGAAGATGCGGCGGTACTCGCGAATGTCGCGCCCGGTCATTTCGGAGAGATCGTGGCCCGAGCAGAAGACCGGGCCCGCGGCAGCCAGGATGATCGCGCGGATGTCGCGGCGGCTGCCGGTTTCCTCCAGGCAGCGGATCAGTTCCAGCATGAGGTCGAGCGAAAGCGCATTGCGGCGCCGCCGCCGGTTCAGGGTGATGATAGCGCTGGGCCCATCCTGGGCGACGGCGAGGTTCTCGAATTCCATAACTACTATTTTCGGCTGCAACGCGGCGTTAGATGGGACCGTACTGGTACGGCGCCGACTTCACACCCGTCGTTTGGTTTCCTAGAATACCCCCAGATGAAGATTCGGGTTGCATTGTTGATAGGCTTGGCCGCACTTCCGCTGGCTGCGGGAAACATCGATGTTTCCGGCCAGACCACGGTCTTTCTGAATACCGGCGAGGTCCTGTACTTCGCGGTTCCGGATTGGAACTTTGTCGCGGACGCAAACATCCTGGGTGTTTCCCAGTATCCCAGTGCGGTCGCGTTTCAGTTTCTGACAGCGCCCATCGGCGGCGCGACCGACTTCACGGTGAGCTTGGAATCGAGCGATGGATCGGCCTCGGTGGCATTCCCGGGGTCGCTCAGCTTCACTCCCGGCACGTTCGCCGGTTCGCTGTATTCCGGTCCGGTATCGGAATTATCGGGAACCTTGAATCTCCCCGCTAGCGTATCCGCGCAGATCTTCGGGGGGTCGTCGGCGTTGCTGGCGGTGTACAATGCCGGCGCGCCCGTTACTTTGGGCCTGCCTCCTTACACCTCCCAGCAGGACCTTCAGGTCAGTCTGGAAGGTTCTGGCTTGAGCGTGGGCGCGCCGCAAGGAAGCGTGACCCTGGACCCTCCGGGCGCGCCGCAAGATAGCGCGATGCTGGAACCCGCGGGCGTTCCGGAACCCCAGCCGGCCCTGCTGGTCTTGGCTGGTCTGATCGTCGTCGCCGTCATCCCGGCAGCGCGCGCCTTAATTCCTGCGTCTATCGATTTCACCTACCCTTGAACACCGAAACGGCTTACAGTTGAAGGTGGCGCGGGCTGGCGGCAGCGCGATTTCGCCAGCTTCGATTCGCCGGATCGCTCAAGGAGAACCCAGTGAAGGCATTGATTCTATATCCGCTCGTCCTTGTCTGCCTGTCCGTCCCCGCCGCGGCTGACGTGACGGTGTCCAGCCCGGATGGGCATGTGCGGTTTGTTCTGTCGTCGAATGCCCAGGGCCATCTCGAATACACGGTCACGTTCAATTCGAAGAACATCATCGATCCATCCCCGCTGGGCATCGTGGTGGACCGTCTGGATCTCGCCGCGGGCGCGCAGATCGGCGCCGCGGAAACCTACAAAATCAACGAAACCTATCCCTGGTATGGCGCGCACTCCACCGCCGTGAACAACTGCAACGGTGTCAAGGTGGCTCTGAAGCATCCCGGTACGGGAACGTCGTATACGCTGGAAATCCGGGCATACGACAATGGCGTCGCCTTCCGCCATCTCGTGCCGGGCGAGGGCGCCCGCACGCCCGATGAAGCCACCGTCTTCCACGTTCCGGCGGGAAGCGTGATAGCGCCACAGAACTACGTATCCGGCTACGAAGGGCTGTATCCGTGGCGGACCACAATTAACACGATCGAGGGCATGATGGATGGCGAGTGGACGAATCCGCCGTTCACCTTCAAGCTGCGCGATAAGAGCGCCTACGCTTCCATCACCGAGGGCGCGCTGGTCAATTACAGCGGGATGGTTTTCCAGGCGGATGCCACCCAGGCGCTGCACGCCCGGTTAGGCCACTCCGAACCCGCCACCTTCGGCTTCCGCTCGCGCTACGGCAAGGACACGGAGCGGCTCAGCCACGCGGCGGTGATCAACGGCCCCATCACGACGCCCTGGAGAATCGTGATGGTCGGCGCGGACCTGAACGCGCTGGTGAACTGCGACATCGTGCACAACGTGGCGCCGCCTCCCGATCCCAAGCTCTTTCCGAACGGCCTCAAGACCGATTGGATTAAGCCAGGCCGTGCGGTCTGGACCTACCTCGATGGGGGCGAGGGAACCGTCGAAGGGCAGAAGGAATTCATCCGGCTGGGCCAGCAACTCGGTTTCGAGTACATCGTGATGGAGAACTTCTGGCGCAGTTGGCCGGAAGAACAATTGAAAGAAGTGGTGGAGTATGGGCGGGCGCGCGGGGTTCGACTCTTCGTGTGGAGCATCCGGTCGATGCTGCAGGACCCCAAGGCCATGGAGGAGCATTTCGCGCTGTGCAGCCGTGTCGGCATAGCGGGATGCAAGATCGACTTCTTCGATCACGAGAACAAAGAGGTCGTCGATCTCTACGAGAGGCTGGCGAAAAGCGCCGCAGAACACAAGCTGATGGTCGATTTTCATGGAGCCAACAAGCCCACCGGGCTCGAGCGGACCTATCCCAACATTGTGGGGATCGAAGCCGTCCGCGGGATGGAATTCGCCGGGCCGTATGCGCAGCACGATGTGACCCTGCCGTTCACCCGCCTGCTGGCCGGGATGGCGGATTATACGCCCACGCACTTTGGCGTGTATCTGGCCGATACGACCTGGGCGCACCAGGTCGCCAACGCCTTGATACTCCAGTCTCCGCTGCTGGTCTATGTGGCGCACCCCGCCAATATGCTCGCGAACCCATCGGTGGACGTGCTGAAGAACATTCCCACCACCTGGGACGAGACCGTGGTGCTGCCGTTCTCCGAAGTCAGGGAAGTCGCGGCTTTCGCCCGGCGGAGCGGCAATACGTGGTTTGTGGCGATTACGAACGGGCCCTATGCGCGAAACGTGCGCGTCGATCTGGCTTTCCTCGGGAGAGGCGCGCAGCAACCGGCCGGACGACAAGCCCCGAGCTATGAGGCCACACTCCTGCGCGATACCGGCGAGCCGATGGCGCTCAAAGTGGAGCACGTGACGCTCTCGGCCAACGATTCGCTTTCGGTCGATCTGCGTTCCGGCGGCGGCTTTGTGGCCATGCTCAAGAGATAACCGGGACGGCCAGGATTGCCGCCCCCGGCATCCGCTGACGCCCTACGTCTCGATGTGATCCATCGCGTTGTGGAGCGCGTTGAAGTCGATTTCGTAGCCCAGGCCCGGCTTGACGGGCGCGGGTACGTAG
>Ga0326728_10007348_pt1 | contig 28406 bp, 31 predicted proteins | sample MB3enrmetagenome_FD_207602 | JGI IMG/M metagenome (GOLD analysis project Ga0326728, IMG submission 207602) | Lab enriched peat soil microbial communities from McLean, Ithaca, NY, United States - MB31MN | ecosystem: Environmental > Terrestrial > Soil > Wetlands > Peat | place: USA: New York... | reverse complement strand
GAGAGTGTCCATACTTCCGAAGTTCTGTATGGCTGATAGTTTCCGGACTATCACACCTTTGGCGGCCATCTCCATGGCTCCCTTGGATAGGTTTATCGTAACTATCATCGGAAGCAGTTCAGGCGTAAGGCCAACGGCCAGGGCTACGGAGAACAGTAAAGATGTAAGTATGTCGCGTTTGAACAAAGCGTTGATGAAGAAAACAAAGACTACAAGGAGGAGGGTAACTTGCATGATGAGGTAGCCGAACTTCTTAAGTCCCCTATCAAACTCGGTCTCAGGCTCTCTGCCGACCAGTTCCTTCGCTATTGCCCCATAAGCAGTCATGCTACCTGTTTTGGTAATCCTCATTGTGGCGGTTCCGCTGACGACTGACGTACCCATGAACGCCAAGTCTGTACGGTCGAGGTCTTCCTTCGCTTTGTTGTCTGGTGCCGCGTCCTTTTCAGCCGGGAATGATTCTCCCGTCAACGCAGCTTGATCAACGAATAGATCCTTGACTGATAGCACTGTGCCGTCGGCCGGGACCATGTCGCCAGCTGACAAGTACACCAGGTCGCCTGGAACAATATCGGAAACGGAAAGCTCGACCTTGTGGCCATCCCTGTTCACTGAGGCAGTTGTTCTGATTCTTGCCCTGAGCGCGGCCGCAGCGTTCTCTGCCTTAGACTCCTGATAGAAACCAAGGACCACGCTCATACCGACGACGAAGAAGATTATTGAGGCGTTGACAATCTCTCCGAGAAAAGCAGAGATACCGCCCGCGAACACAAGTATGATGACTAAGGGGCTCTTGAAATAAGACAGAAACATCGAAGCTCGGGATCTTTTCTTGCCACCGACTACAACGTTAGGGCCGTACGTCTTTAGACGCTTCTCTGCTTCTTGCTGAGTCAGCCCACTGATAGCGGCGTCAGCGACTTCACTCATTAGCGGAACCTCGAAAGCTTAGCCCCACCCGGGATATGAAACCTTCACGGTTGCGACTGCCACCCATTCAGTTGAGTGCGTCGATGTAGTCGCGGGCTCCCGCACTCAAGATCAATTTCACTTTAGGGTCAATTGGGCCAGACTCGTCATCGCCCGCCCCGATCATTCCTTTTTACGCGCTAATTTGCGTATCTAAGTTGCATCCTTATTTCCGCCGTAGCCCATTCTCGTGTCAACCACGGAACTTGAAAGTGCGGAGAGATGCCTATCATTCATGTCACGCCAGTGGGCTTCGAAAGCCTAGGCGTTCGATCCATGTGTACGTTTGTCGAGACACCCGACGTAAGGCTGCTGATTGACGCTGGCGTGGCGTTGGGGCCTCGGTTTAGGAGATTACCGCATCCTAGAGAGTACCAAGCTAGGAACGAATGCCGTGCAAGGATTCGAACCTACGCGGCGAAGGCAGATGCGGTTGTAATCTCACACTATCATAATGATCACCACACACCGAACTACACAGAAAACGTCTGGCTGGGATCCAGTGCGGATGAAGCGGAAGAGATCTATCGAGGCAAAATTGTTCTCGCCAAGGATATTCGAAACGCGATCAACTTCAACCAGCGGAGGAGAGGTTGGATGTTTCAACGCTTCGTGAAGCGAATTGGTAGCAGGTGTGAGATAGCTGATGGTAAGTCGTTCGAGTTTGGATCAACTAGGATCATGCTCTCGCAGCCTGTGCCGCATGGGGAAGAGAGTTCGGAGTTGGGATGGGTTCTCATGACTTGCGTTAGATCAGGAGAGGAAACCTTCCTACACGCATCTGACGTTCAAGGACCCATGTCCGAGGAAACGACACAGGTGATACTCCAGGAGAAACCAGACTTTCTGGTGCTTGGAGGTCCACCCACATATCTCGAAGACATTAGAGTGGGTCAGTCTTCGATTCGAGCAGGAATCGAGAATGCGGCGAGAATCGCAAGCAGAACTCCAATCGTGATCTTTGAACATCATATACTGCGCTCCGAAAAATGGAGAGAACATTCAAAACCGGTGTATGATGCCGCCTCAAACGCCGAGCATAGCGTCATGACCGCGGCTGAATACCTCAAAACTCCAATCATGCTTCTAGAATCCCAGCGGGAACGGTTGTATGAGGAGGAGGCTCCATCTCCGGAGTTTGTGAAATGGACTGAGCTCCATCGGGAGAAGAGACGGTTGCAGAATCCACCAGTTTGAAGGGGATGACGGAGGAAAAGATTGGACCCAAGATGGGTCCGCCAGGGATCTGACTATGCGCCCGCCAGTTTCGTAGCCAGACGGAATTTCTTTCCACATTGCGGGCAGGAGAAGTGTTTGATGTGTAGGGCCGGGCCGCGTCCGTCCTTTGGGTGCATATCCCATTCTTTCGCCGGGCCAGTAACTTCGCCACCGCATTTGAGACATTTCACCAAGAAGTCTTCACCTCGTTGAGGTCGGCAGTCGGATGTTGGACACGAGGAGCGGAGCACGTTTGATGGTGATGCCACTTCGGTTTGGCTTGGGGGTGTGGCATCCTTGGGTGCGTGTTATCCACATGTCCAACGACGCTGACTGCCATGAACCGTCCATACACTTTTGATGGTATATTAATGTTTCACTTATGGTACATTAATATACCACAATGACAAAAGGGTCGTAGAATTTCAGAGGAGGTTTGCAACATGAACGGAGAATCAAAGCGAAGCTTCGCCGTCGCCCTTGCCTCATTCGCAATCGGCGCCGTAGTCGCAGGCGTACTCGGTAACTCGGCAACACGCCAGCAAATAGCGCGGGCAGGCAAGAAGCTGGCCAAAAGAGCTAGGACAGTTGACCTAGCGTAAAGAACTCGCGGGAGCGGAAACGAACCGCTCCTTACCCTCTCATTCTAAATTAGAGTTTGAATTCGATATTTTATTGCGTTTAGTTTTCGGCCACAATCCTCAATGTAGTTTACAGGGTTCTAGGAAGGCTTAATTCTCAAGCTGAAACTCCTTAGGAATTAAGGCGCGTGAGTGGGGCCTCCCACCCGTTTGCGCCGAAGAAACCCCGGAGTAGGGAGGTAAATGGATGAACGGTAAGAGTTCCCTCAATATCGCGTTGACCGCGGTTTTCGCGGCAATCTATTCCATTGGTGTGGTTTTTCTCGCCCCGATCAGTTTTCAAGTCTTCCAAGTTAGAGTGGCTGACGCCCTGCTGCCCCTCGCCATGCTATTTGGTTGGCCTGCCGTTCTGGGACTATCGCTAGGCGCCTTCGTGGCAAACATATTCGGCGGCCTCGGTCCCATCGATATGGTCGGAGGTTCCGTAGCGAACTTCATAGCAACATTCGTGGCTTGGCGAATCGCGACGAGCAAAGGCAGGCGTTGGGCCCTGGTCGGGGTTGGGTCAGAAATCATCATCGTCACGCTTGTCGTTGGGACCTACTTGAGCTACCTTCTCGCCATTCCGCTTGAAATCAGCTGGCTAGGAGTCTTTCTGGGAAGCCTAACCGCGATTGGCGTGCTCGGATCGGTACTCTTGTTTGCACTTTCAACCGAAAGAATCGTAGCCACGTTGAGAACATACGGCCTGGGAATTTATACACAGTCGTCCGAGAAAAAGTAGCGTAAGTGGCATTGATATGTTAGCCGAAACTTTAGTGGATCCAGTGTGGTTCTTCCGGTGACTGAGCCGTCCGTTGGGACGTGAGGGACATTTCCAATGGCATCGATTCGACTGATTCTCGGTGACATCACAGAACAAGAGGTAGACGCGATCGTAAACGCTGCCAACACGAGTCTGCTTGGTGGCGGTGGTGTAGATGGAGCGATACATCGAGCTGCGGGTCCTAGACTACTCGAGGAATGCCGCAAGCTGGGAGGTTGTCCAACTGGCCAAGCGAAGATAACCACGGGAGGCAATTTACCTGCTAGTTTTGTCATTCATACGGTTGGCCCAATTTGGAGAGGGGGCGAGAACCGCGAAGATCAACAGCTCCGCGAATGCTACCTGAATTCTATGAAGCTTGCGGAACAGAATGGGGTTCGAACAATCGCTTTCCCATCGATTAGCACCGGCGCTTATGGTTTCCCGATTGAGAGAGCAGCAAGAATCGCCGTCTCCACGGTCCGTGAATGCCTCGATAGAATGCCGCATGTTCAAACCGTTCTCTTCGTCTGTTTTTCACAATCCGACTATGACGTTTATCAGGAAGCGCTTGAGCGAGAATAGGTTCGGTTGAAGATCGAGAGATCTGCGTTCTAAGAGTTTAGTTCTGCTTTGAAGACTGTGACTGCCTTACCACCAATGAACACTCGTCTATCGCCCACTCTCACACGGATCACACCACCTCGCCTTGAAGCCTGGTAGGCTAGGAGTTCATTCTTGTGAAGCCTGTTCTGCCAGAACGGGCCTAAGACTGAGTGAGCGGACCCGGTTACTGGGTCCTCATTGATTCCTGCTCGCGGGGCGAAGAAGCGGCTGACGAAATCATATGGTTCTGTTTTGGCTTTGGCGGTTACGATGAGCCCTCGGATGGGTAGCCTTGAAAGCAGGGTGAAGTCTGGTTTTATTCTGCGAACAGAATTCTCCGAGCTAACTTCGACAATATAATCGAACCTGCTTCTTCCCACGTACCTAGGCTTGACCCCGAGCGCCTTTGTCAGCCCTCTGGGAACCTTAACCCGTCTGTCGGGCAGAGATGGGAAATCGAGCTCGATCCATTCATGTTGCCGTTTGGCGGTTAGAAGCCCGCTACGTGTATGAAACCTCGCCTCATCCTCCAAGCCGAGTAGTCCAATCTCCCACAGGATGTGAGCACTCGCAAGCGTTGCATGGCCGCACAAGTCAACTTCAACTACTGGCGTGAACCACCGCAGACCATACCCGTCCTCTCGCTTTTGCAGGAACGCCGTTTCGGAGGAGTTCATTTCCTGAGCTACTTTCTGCATCCAAGCCTCACTACGCGGCTCTTGCAGGATGCAGACGGAGGCCGGGTTGCCCCCAAACACCGTATCCGTAAAGGCGTCAACGTGAAAGATCGTTAAACCCATGGCCTTGGGCGATGCGGATGCAGCCGTATAACCTTTGGTTCTGTTTCTGGTCTGGTGTAGCACCCTTACCTCAGAGTATCGTCCCGCCTTGTCTGGTAATTCTGGGGTGATAAACAGGTGTATTACACCCCCCCAACGGGTGTCTTACACCCTCTAGAAGCAGACCCACGGCTCGACCGCTTCCGGCCATTACCGTGCCACTGCCATAGTCTTCCTTTGGATGGCGTCGACCCTGCCTTCGCCACGACCCTACCCAGCTTGCCTGTTGAATGCGGCGCAGCTTTGCCGGAGAAAGGTGCCATCCTCGGCAAACCAGGCGTGTCTGAAAAATCAGTCTATTTGCTCAAGCGATCATATTTTCTGAGAACGGTTGGCAGGGCCTCGATAAGGTCTGAGGCGACCATGTGGAACCCCTTCTTCCTGCAAACAATGCCCCCCGCCACACCGTGAATGTAGGCTCCCGCTACAGCCGCGGAGAATAGTTCGGCACCCTGTGCGAGAAAGGCGCCGATTATTCCTGATAGAACATCGCCTGCCCCCGCTGTAGCCATTCCTGGATTTCCAGTGTGGTTGACCTTTGCGCGATTTCCGTCTGTAACAATAGTGTCGTGGCCTTTCAAGAGAAGTACGCAACCATGTTCCAGAGCGAATTTTCTGCAAATAGGCAGTCTATCCCGCCATAGTTGAGGAGCCTCCAATCCGGAAACTGCTTTGAACTCGCCAGCGTGAGGCGTGATGAGTACACCCTTGAGCAATTGCTTTGCTGCGGTAAGCGCTCGGATGGCGTCGGCGTCAATTAGGATCGGTTTTCCTATTTTGCAAGCTTCTTTGATGATCAGGGGAATCGCCTGGATGGTTTCCGGGTGTCGTCCAATTCCCGGGCCTAGGACAAGAGCATCGGAGGCTGCAAGTAACCGAGAAAGTTGCTCGATCTCCTCAGAACTGACTACGTCGCTGTTCAGTGAGTGTACAATGAGGTTGGGGGAATATCCACGTATGGTTGCTGCAACAGATCTCGGTGCGGCAATCATCACCAAGCCTACTCCAGTCCTTAAGGCGGCCATTCCAGCTAAGGCTGGAGCACCAGAATAGACTTCACTTCCGCCTACGATCAGCAGGCATCCGAAATCTCTCTTAGACGAATACCGGCCTCTCGCCTTGACTACCACTCTAACATCCGCAGGACCAGAATACAAGTTCTATCTCCGTCGGTTGACTGGGAGGTATGTAGGAGTTGCTTACACTTCTGTATTGCCTCTTGGAAAGTATTCGCTATTCGGGACGTAACACAAAAAACAGTGCTCCAGTATAATTGGAACAAGGTGCTATCGTGGGGATGAAGAACCAGCTCGTAGCCCAGATCCTGAACGAAGTCGCTGACATGCTCGACATGCAGGGCGTCGAATTCAAACCACGTGCATACCGTAGAGCCGCACGAACCATAGAGTCACTTGCGGAACCAATAGAGGAAATTTGCGCGGAAGGCAAGCTCGAAGACTTGCCTGGAGTTGGCGAAGCCATCGCTAAGAAGATCGGAGAGATAATCGAGACTGGTTCACTGAAGTATCGTGACGAACTCAAAGCTAAGACACCAGTTGACTTGGAGGGCATCCTGGCAGTAGAAGGAATCGGGCCAAAGACAGCGGGGCTACTTTTCAAGAGGCTGGGAATTAGATCGTTAGATGATCTCGAACGGGCAGCAAGAGAGCACAAAATCAGAGAGATCAAGCGGCTAGGACCAAAGACTGAAGAGAACATACTCAGCAGCATTGAACTCGCCAAGACGAGGAAAGTGCGCACACTACTGGGGGACGCGCTCCCAGTTGCCGAAGAAATATGCCAACACCTGAGGGCCTTCGAGAAGGCGGAAACAAGTCAGGTAGAAGCAGCGGGATCCTTGCGAAGAATGAAGGAAACTATCGGTGACATCGACATTCTCGCAACTTCGCCTCACGCGATTCCGTTGTCTGAAGCCTTCACCAGTATGCCGGGTGTACGAAAGATTCTTGAAAAGGGGGAAAGCAAATCTTCAATCATTCTAGAAAGCAATCTTCAGGTCGATCTTCGCATCGTAGATGAACAGAGCTTCGGCTCGGCACTGATGTACTTCACTGGATCGAAGGATCATAACATAGCCCTACGGAAGCTGGCCATATCCAAGGGCCTCAAGCTCAGCGAGTACGGTTTGTTCAAGGGCAACGAGCGAGTAGCTAGCCGTACAGAGGAAGAGGTCTACAAGAAACTCGGGCTAGATTACATTCCACCTGAACTCAGGGAAGACCGAGGAGAAGTGGACGCGGCAATAAACCATGAACTCCCGGACCTGATACCCTACGACGCGATACAGGGAGATTTACACGTGCACACGAAGTGGAGTGATGGGCAGCAGACTATCGAAGAAATGGCCCAAGCCGCAAACACCTTAGGTTATGCGTACATCGCAATAACCGACCATTACAGCACAATGCCAATCGTCAACGGGCTCAACGAGCGGCGCTTGCGAGAACAAATGAAGGAAATAGACCACGTAAACGAAAACCTAGAAGGCGTTAGAGTTCTCAAAGGAGCTGAAGTGGACATTGCACCAGACGGCACACTGAAGGGAGAAAAATCTGTCCTAAAGGAGTTGAACCTAGTTGTCGGGAGTGTACATGGGACATTCAAGCAAACAAAAAGAGAGATGACTCAACGCCTAATTACGACTATGGAAAGCGGTCTCGTAAGCATCATCGGCCACCCGACGAGCAGAAAGATAAACGAGAAGAACCCATGTGAAATGGATTTCGATCAAATATTCGAAGCTTCGAAACGAACCGGAACCCATCTTGAAATCAACTCATCTCCGCATCGACTCGACCTAGACGACGCGAATGCCAACCTAGCCTTGAAGGCGGGATGCAAACTCGCCATAGACACGGACGCTCACGACAGAGATCAGTTGAGGAATATTCGGTTAGGTATCGCTATGGCTCGAAGAGGCTGGTTGAGAAGAGCTGACGTGATCAACACACTGCCATTAGAGAAGCTTAAGAAGATCCTGAAAAGGAATTGAATAACTGATCGAACACTCCCGATGTGTCAGTCCAAGCGACGGCTTGATCATTGTAAAGTCTTATAATGGCAACCATGTTGCTTCCGATTTCAGATAACCTTGGTAGACATTGTCGGCACGATCATTAACTTAGTAGTCGCTGGCATCATTGGCGGAATTTTCGTCTGGCTCGCCGCGAAAGCATTGAGCGCACCTAGGGCGTCATACTGGCACGGGATTTTGACGGTTATCTCCGCTATCATACTCACCGATATCATCGGCTATTTCATCGGCGGGTTAGGTTGGATTACAACAATCATCGAAATCGTCATAATCCTACTCTTGATCAAACACTTCTTCGGTGTTGGTTGGATTAAGGCTGTTGTAATCGCAATACTAGCTGTGATCATACTAATCATAGTGATCTTCGTACTAGCACTGCTAGGAATCGCCTTCGCCGCCGCAGCCCTCAAAGGCCTGTTTCCGGGCGTACCAGGCTAGATAACGAAGAAAAGCCTGTTCGGCTGACCCGCACCGGGTACTCCAAAGCCGTGACTTGTAACCGGTAAGCGTAAACCGACTTCACAGATTCGGAGTTTGAGACGAAACATTCTTCCGGCGAGCGAATCGTCGTCCAACCACGATGAAGGTACCTAGGACTAGGCCGACCAGTACTGACTCTGGTGGAAAGCCTGGTATTGCGATTACCATTATGTTTCCCCTACCCTGCATAATCAAGAAAATTAAGACTACTAGCGATATGAGGCTCAGAAGCGTGATTACTAGCAAAATGACACCGACCGGCCCTCTGTCGCGTACAACCACTACCACGTTCTCCACCGTCTAACAGGATCTTGTGCCTGTGGGATAGTAAGGACTTTTCGTTGCGATGACCCGTTTTGCTTAAGCGTGTTCCCCCATGCGTCCGGCCCGGGAATAGCCAATTTTAGTCTTCTTAGAAAATCGATTATGTCTTCGCATCCACTGAGCGTCGCTTGGGCAGGTTCAAGTTATCATCACCCAAGTTATCGTCCTGATTCGTGGAACCTAGTGTCTATGAGTCTTAGTGTGTTCTACGATCAACCAACTTTTTCCATACTCGGCCGAAGCAGTCCTGAGGTATCATGAGGCCGACGACCCAGTTGGGTCTATCGACGATTTCGTGTACTCTTAGGTCCGCGGCTACGCTGCAGAATATGTACGCCTCCTCTCTACTAAGCCCCGCATTCGTTGTTAGTTCGCCAATCATTCTCCGAATAGCTTGCTTGCAGGCATCCATCAAGTCAGGTGCTATGCCAGTTGTCACGTAACTTCTCCCCACCGTACCCTCCGGCGCTGTGAAATAGTGTGGGGCCTCAAGGTTTGCTCCTTTAATCAAGCCGATCCGCACGGTGACTGCTCCAGGGCATTCGATGGCTGTCACACAGACCTCGCCATCGCCTTGAGCTGCATGCACATCGCCGACCGAAAACAGACCACCGTCCACTTGAACCGGGAGCAGAAGTCTACTCCCAGCGGTCAAGTGGCGTACGTCCATATTGCCCCCATGAAATCCCGGGGGCATGGCCTCCGTCGGCACGTCGCTGTCCGGTGCCACTCCCATCACGCCACAAAACGGTCTGTACCTGACTCTCAGACCGTTCTTGAAATTCACCCAACTTTTCTTACTGAGCTTCCAGGTCCACAAGTAGGGTTCGTTGAACTCCTCAAGCGCTCCCTGCCCGGGAGTGACCGCGGACCAACCCCAATCAGCAGTATCAACTTTCAATATATCAATCACCAACGCATCGCCTTTTCTAGCGCCTACCACGCGGACTGGTCCCGCAAGCGGATAGAACTTCGACGCATCAAGTTTGGAGATATCGCTGGTGGTGCTTTTCCGAGTTAGTTGGGATGATGTAACCTCACGGATCTGGAAGGTAACGCGATCGCCTGGGTCGATCTCTAGAACGGGTTTATGGTTCTTGCTCCACATGCAGTGGTAGCTTTCTTTCTTCACGAGGTAGGAACGTGGCAAGTTTTCTATCCTACTCTCAAATCTCCGCGAAAGCGCGCACCGGAAATGATGCACCATTTACGATTCGCGGTGGTACTGCGTAGAATCTGAAGCCCGTTCTCGGAAGCGCCGACAAGTTAGCTAAGTGTTCCACGATCACGATATTCGCTCCTAGAAGACGAGTGTGAGCTGGCCGAGCTTTGTTTTCAACGTCGTCAATATTCCAGAAGTCAACTCCCACAAGCTTAGCCTTTGAGCGAACCAAGAGATCAATAGATCCATCACTTAGGAACGGACTAGGCTCCCAGTACCTCTCTGTCCCCCACCTCTCATCCCACCCCGTCCTTACGAGTACCGCCCTACCGCGCAATTCCGATTCGTCACAATCGATCTTGATGGAACGGTTGGCAGATGGCTGCCCATCTATCGCGATACCGGTTACAGCTGCAATGCTTTCAAGTGGAATTTGGCTCAGGTCGAGACCTTTGGCGTTTCGATGAAACGGAGAGTCAAGGTAAGTTCCGACATTACCAACCATCTCGACTTTTCCGATGTAAAATTCAGCCTTCCCGTCATAGTGGGACTGTGAGTCCTCCCGGGAAAGGAATGCCTGAATCTTAGGAGAGGGAAAACCGGGGTACGCTTTCATGCCATCTTCAATCGCGTGGCTAAGATCTATGAACCTCGTCGAGTCAACCACCGGCTTTCTCATGTTTTTCTGATTTGACACTCTGTCAGCCACAGTGGATCGCTCGAAACGGCGGAGCAACTCGGCATTAAGCCTTCGGTTGCAACGCACCGCATCCACAAGGAAACGGAAGAAAAGACAGATTAGCCAACCTTAGCCAGAAGGATTGTGACGCGGTATGCTCTTCATGGTGATTGAACGGTTCAAGAACAGGAACGCACGCGCCGTGTACACCCGTTCCCGAGAACGTGGTCGAATGCTGCCGGAAGGCCTGAAGTATGTTGGCAGTTGGGTTGAAGCCAACTTTGATCGCTGCTTCCAATTAATGGAATGTGAAGATGCAAGATTGTTGCAGAAGTGGGTGTTTGAGTGGCAAGATCTAGTCGATTTTGAAATCGTCCCAGTCGTCTCCTCCAAGGACACAACTGACACTATCAACCCCATGCTTTAGATCGGATGTAAAAACAAACTCACAGATCTGTCACCCTGGAAATGTGTGAGTTAGTTGGTGCGGCCGCCGGGATTCGGACCCGGGTCGTTGGCTTGGAAGGCCAATGGACGCGCAAAACGCAATGTCCTAGACCAGGCTAGACTACGGCCGCATCACTACGCGTTGAGCAACTAGCATCCAACGTTCAGATAATAAACTTGAATCCTAAGGAAGTCAGCCGAATCTTGAGAAGCAGGCCAGATATGAACTGGAGATGAATGAAAAAGCCTCAACTAGCCAAAGGTGTTCCCGATGGGCGAACAGGGTTATTCTATGACCATTGTTGTAACGGTGGAACGAACGCCGGGAAGTCGTCTTATCTTCCATGCGATGATCTCTTTCAACCCATCCATCGAATCAGCTTCCACCTTTGCAATCATGTCGTAGATACCGTAAATTCGGTGGCATTCCTTCACATTCGGAACCTTTCGAACTTCTTTGAGCACCTCCTCTTCCGAGCCCGGCTCAACGTTGATCAAAACATAGGAAACAGACATCACACGTCCTCATCAAACACGTCCAAAGTAAGCGTAAAAGTCTTACCTACGAGCGAACGACGGATAACGGAGAGGGCGTCCGGCCCTCCCGTCGCAAAATGACTGGGCGCGGGGTTCTCGTCAGACATTTTCAGGCTCAACCCGCGCACACAAGACGAGATCAGAAGATGAGACGAAGCTCTTGCTAGACGGCTCCAAATGCTCGCGCAAAAACAATGGAGCGGCGAAGATCACACAACAGATAGACGCCTATCCTGACTGGCTCGTTATGAGCGAGCGTTAACCGTTGTTCGTTTGAATTTCTGGGGAGCGGACCAGACCGAGTCGGCAAGTAGAACTGTGTGCTACGCTTCTGCGATTTTCCTTAGGCTGAATACGATTTCGAGAGGCAGATCTTTCCTTGCCGTTATCACAACAGTATTGTCGCCCACCGGCAGTCCGTGGACGGTCAGTTTGTCGTAGCCAAGTGAGTAGAACTGATGCGAACCTAAGAATTTCTCCATCTGTTTTGCGATTCCTTGTATGATGTTCGTCCATATCCCTGTGTAGGTCGCTATGTCCTGGTCGGGCATTAATCGCGTCCCACGCATTCTTGACTCAACGATCTCCCCCTTTTCGTTCACCACCATCACGAATCCGATCCTCTTGTCTACGGCAAGAATTCTATCGCAGATTTCCGTCATGGTGCAGCACGATTTCGAAATAGACTTTGCGGAACACGAAGAATAGGTTTACGGTGTCAGTGATACTTCGAGTTATCGTAGAACTGTTGGCCGAGTAACGAACCTTGGGAACAAGATTATCTGCTGTGACCTGCCAACGCTAATCGAATTGCTCAATGCCCAGACGAATACCCAGCCGTAGTGCCGGGGGTGATCAAGATTTCTTTTCCTTGATTCCAGCTAAATCTTTGGACAGCTTCTTCTTTGCTTCCAAGTCGGCGTGTCTGAGAATTGTGATTCTCTGCGCCTGAGGTGAACCTGCACCATGCAACGACTCGATCATGCCTACGCCCAGTACCATGTTCTCAATCAGTCTCATCATGCGAATCCTATCTTCCGTAGGGATGCTGGCGTTTCCTTTGAGATATTTCTCAACGTACTTCCCAATTTGAGGATCCTTGAGATCCTTCTCCGAAGGCAATGTGGCAATGAGGCCCCCAGCGATGTCCATTGCCAACCTAGCCATCTCAAACGGGAACCTTGTGACATTGTGTTTCGTTGAGTTTGCTAGGAGAGGGTTGACGAAGTAAGTTCCTGATGGCAGCCGATAGCCCTCATACGAGCAGGCTAGACCGCAAGCGTACATTGTCTCGTTAAGATGCACCATCTCAGTAAGCTTATCTCTTACGTGGGAAGCGTTCGGGACTCCGTTGTACTCAGCGATTGTTGCTGCTGCTCCGATCAGGACGTCACCTACCCCTGTCTTGCAGCCTCCATAGTTTTGCCTATGGTATGAAGCGAATCTTTCGACGAACGAGCCCGAGAACTCGTATTCCCCGCACATGAAAACTCTCTCCCAAGGCACGAAAACGTCATCGAACACCACCAACGCCTCATGCCCCGCCGCCCCGTACTTCGGGTTGCCCACATCTATCTCCCCGCCCTCCAGTCTCCTCGTATCACTCGCCTGTCTTCCGATTATGTGAAGAATCCCCTCGGCGTCGCTGGGTGTAGAGAATGAAACCGCATAGTCCCTGTCGTCTTCGCGCATTGTAGCTGTGGGCATGGCGATTATCTCGTGCGAATTTATCGCCCCAGTCTGATGGGCCTTCGCCCCTCTCACCACAATTCCATCTTTCCGCTTCTCCACGACTCTCACGTACATATCCTGATCAGGCTGCTGGCTGGGGCTGAGGCTTCGGTCTCCCTTAACGTCGGTCATCGCTCCATTGCATACCAGGTCCTCTCGCTGAACGTGTTTCAGGTATTCGTTGAATCTCGTATAGTACTGTGTTCCGAGTTTCTGATCCATCTCATAGGTTAGGCTTGACAATGTGATGAGTGCGTCCATCCCTACGCATCTTTGAAAGCACGATCCGGTCTTCTGGCCAAGTAGCCTGAGCATTTTCACTTTCTTGACAAGGTCGTCGCTGTTCTGAGGAATGTGAGTGAATCTGTTGATCGTCTCGCCGGTGAGGTGGGATTTCGCGGTCATCAAATCTGAGTACTTAGGATCGTGGGCGAGTTCGTACGTCAAAGCCACGGAGTTCTGCGAGGGTTTGGTAAGTGCGAAATCTGCGGGGTTCTCGATCTTCTTGCCAAAGAAGTAGACTTTGAGTTTAAGCCCTCTCAAACTATCTCGATATTGATCAGCTGTCTTCAATCTTCAACCTGCGTTCTTGCAACGAGAATTAGGACAGTTAGGAAATATTAACGCTCTGATTAATTACCATCTTCCGCCATGCACACAGGTAGGCTAGTGCGTGTCGAGGTGTCGACGATCCGAGTGCTTAATCGATAAGATAGTCGGGTTTGCGAGCTAGTGCTGAAACAAATGTTAGGCAAATCCTGAGAGTGGGAAGTTGAGTGGTCCGAAATTCAGGGACAGCTGCTGACTTAGCCCAGAGAAGCTGGCCGTTCCCTATATGCGGGAGGCCGCTCCCAGCCAACCAATCGTTGACTCCCAGAACCTGCAGACCGTAGGGAATCTTCTCATTCAACGGGAGTGTTCCGCTACCGACACCGTAGCCAATGGAACCTGTCGCTGCTGATACATTATGCCACACGTTGTTCGTGTCGCGGTAGGCTAGGTTTCTGAATTCTGCCGGGCCGAGAATAAGGTTCGTTGTGTATGCGTCTTCGACCTCAGCAATCGCGCGAGGTGTGTTGCCGCCGGAATTCGCTGTTCCAAGATCCACGGACCCATCTAACACTCCATTAATGTAAGCATACCATATGTTTCCGTTACTCTGCAGTGAATACGTGTACCACGTACCGTTCGGACCAACCTCATCCCCGTCAAAGTCTCCATGAAATGCACCGCCGCCTTGACTTGCCGTACCTGGAGGGAAATATTCCCAAAACCTCTGCGGATAGCCACCCGTACTCGCCCACATGACATACCCTACCTGAATGAACGCGTTATTCGACAGGTACAGACCAACCCAGAATGAAGTGTCGACTTGCGGATTCGGCTGCGGCCCATGAGTCATAATTTGAACGCTGGCACCTGTAACATTCACGGATCCTATGTCCGCCTTTACTCCTACCTGGAACCAGTAAGGAGGAGTAGCTGAAACTGGTCGAGTAGCGATCAAAAGCACAATGATGAAAAGAGCAATGACCGAACCGAACATGCCATGTCTCAAGTGAAAACCCGAGTGAATTGCGAATAACTTCATATCCCAAATCGGACTCTGTCCGTCGGTTATAGGAGTTAGAAACAGGAACATCCATCATTAACCGCATTAACCACACTCGAAATCCTCAGGACGAACTCAATATTATGATAATCATAATCTCCTATGTGTACGCGCGCACCGGTATGCTGGTGCGGGCGACAGAATTTGAACTGTAACCTATCGCAGACACTTGACCTCAACTAACTCAGCTTCTCAAATCCTGTTAAGAGTAGTTCCACTTGGGCCGTTACACAGTAGTGCAACTGGTATTGAGTGAGAGCGTATGAATCAACTCGTGGGCTTCCGATGCTCAATATCCTGTGCCGCATTCAGACGCGCGTGGCGTGGCACCGGACCGAGTTTGACTTGTGAAAAGCACGAAACACAGAGCTGGGTTAGCAATATGTTTAAGCCGAAAGCGGCATGTGGTGAGAATTGATCACCTTGGAAAGGCGAATAAGAATCTCCTGTACGAACATAGTCGTTTATGCTGTACTTACGGATGAGAATCCAAAGACTGCCGACGAAGTATGGAAAACTTTGCCGATAACGGGCGAAGCGAATAGGTGGGGTGACGAAATCTATTTTTCCACTCCGGTGTCTCTCCGCGAGGAACATGCGAGAGCAGAGGTAGAAGTTGGGACAATTGCTTACTGGCCGCCCGGGAAAGCTGTGTGCATATTCTTCGGGAAAACCCCTGCCAGTAAACGTGGCGAGCCTCGAGCAGCAAGTCCGGTAAACGTCTTCGCGAAAGTAGTCGGCGATGTGGCGAGCCTGAGAAAAGTCCAGGACGGCGAACAAGTGATCTTGGCGAAGTCAGATACTGCCTAGTTCTCGTCTTAGCGAAGAGCCAGATTGCGAATCGCCACCGTGAGAGTTACGTTCCCCGTTCCTGAAAGAGGGCAACTCATTCAGAACGGTCGGCTCTCAAATGAACGAGGACAAGGAATTTGGGGGCAGAATATCGTTGGACATGGAGCTTCAAACATCTGACTAACGATGCGTTCATCGTTTGTGTTCTAATGCCTTGAGTAATTTTCCTAACTGTGGTAGTTCTGAACGGTAGGCCAAATTCACTCGAATGTCGCTTCGCCCCATGTTTCAATAGCCCGTCGAAGTTCTTTGTGATCCCGGGCGTAGTCCTGCAGGTTCGAATGTGACATGGCCACATCGATAGCTTGTCTCAGTGCCTTGGCACCCGCTTCCCCGCCATCCGGATGCCCCCATATTCCGCCACCGGCTTGAATAATTATGTCCGAGCCGACCATTCTCATCAACTCCCCGACTAAACCGGGGTGGAGACCTCCTGAGCAGGTTGGGAAGACCGGTTTGATGCGGTCCCAGTTCTGGCCTAAAAGCATCGGGCCTGACTCGATAATCTGACTTTGAAGGTTATCGCGCAGAGCGAGAACTTCCTCGCGAGGAGACTCCAGCTTGCCTATCACTGTACCTATATGAAGCTGATCAACCCCGATCAACCTCGCCACATCTGAAATTACCATCATTGACATACCATGAAGGAGGTTTCGGGTAAACGCCGCGTGAAACGCTCGATGGGCATGTATTGCCAGCTTGAGATCCGCGCATTCTTCGCGCATAGTCTGCAAGCCTGACCATCCGCAGGTTAGAATGTCGATCATCACATACTCGCCTCCCGCGTCGGCTACAGCCTTGGCGCGTCGACGCATCTCTTCAGTCTCTGCGGTTACGTTGATCAGGTAGCTCTTGCGTTCTCCCGTCTCTTTCTCTGCCTTGTTACGCAGTCTGAAGCATTCATTCACTCTGTCTTTGAACTTGTTGAAGGGCTGCGAAGTGAGATTCTCATCGTCTTTCAGCAAGTCGACGCCACCGATCCACGCTTCATAGCCTGCCCGGGCGTGTTCCCTCGCGGTGAGGCCGAGTTTAGGTTTCGGTACCGTGGCGGTGAGCGGCCTTGTATTGACGCGAAAAATCTTCCGAATCCCGTTCGTTCCCAGAAGCGGTCCCCGGAAGCTCCTGATGAGATTCCTCGGCCAGCGAACGTCCTCCAGTCTCAAGTTCTGCACCGCTTTCATGCCGAATATGTTTCCGGCAATAGAGCTCAGAATTTGCGGCATGTTAGCAGGTTCGAAGAGCGCGGAAGGGTATGCGACCTTGACGAAGTTATCTTGAAACTCATATGCCTTTGCCATCAAAGTTCGTATGCGCGGCCGCATCGTAGTGACTTTGGTCCAAGTGCCAACTGATGATTCTGAGGCTACTCTGCCAGCAGCATCCTGGATTGTGAAACCGCTTGCAGGTTCCACTCGGAAGAGGCAGAGCAACTCGTCAGGTCCGGGTTGGTGATTTACGTCAACAAATTCGTGATACCATTCGCTCATTCCATAGGTCTCCAGTAGCCTCGCGTTGGACCCAAAACCGAAAATGGCGCCTATATGAACCTTGAGTCGGACACATCGTTTGTTCTGGTTCAAAGATACGGTTTAGGTTTAATTTCCAGAACGTAGTCACCTTCTTGGTTTGATGCATGGTTCATCGAGATGTCAAGAAGGTTGTCGAGGGCGTCCGCATTCGACAAATGAGAGGCGGAACCATAGTAACCCACGAAGCCCTGGCGGGTTTGCGGGCAGCAGCCCAAGAGACCAAAGTCACATCAGTTGACGCCTTCCTTGAAGAGTTAGAGGAGAATAGCAGGTATCTCAGAAACATCCGAGCCGCGTCTGTTCCACTCTCGAATGGTCTGCATTACGTAGTTCAAGAAGTTAAGCGAGCGGCAGAACGCGGATCGCAAGTTGCAGAGCTCAAGAAAGTGCTCTCGGAATCAGCGGTAGCTTATGACCGGAAGCTGGAGGAATCGATTCAACAGATAGCTGAGATAGGCGCACGGCGACTTAGGGACGGCGACGTTGTCATGGCTCATAGCTACAGTAGCTCTGTACTAGCCATCTTGAAGCGAGCACACGAGCAGGGCACCAATTTGAAGGTCTTTGTGACTGAGGCTCGTCCGGAACTTGAGGGACGCGATGTAGCGCGCGCATTGGCGGAAAGTGGAATCGACACTACTCTGATTATAGATTCGGCGGTTTCACATTTCATAGAACAAGTCGACAAGGTGATGGTAGGAGCAGAAGCCGTCGCAGCCAACGGGGCAATCGTAAACAAAATCGGTACCGCAACCATAGCCGCCGTCGCTCAAAGGGCCCGTGTAAAGGTGTTCGTTGCCGCGAGCACCTACAAGTTCAGTCCTGAGACAATGTTCGGCGAACTAATCACCATCGAGGAGAGGGATAATTCATACGTCCTCGATGATCCCGAAATGAAGAAGCTATCCAATCTCCACGTTAGAAATCCGGCATTTGACGTGACGTCGCCCCAAGACATCGATCTTATCGTGACTGAGCGGGGTGTCATCCCCCCACAGGCAGCGATAATGATTGTTCGCGGCCAGAGCTCATCCTCAACAGATGCCGAACAGAGTATGAGGTAGCATGACTTGATGTTACCCGCAGAGACGAGAAGAATAGTTGAAGACATTCGAAGTATGCGTATTCGCGGCGCGGGCCTAATCGCACGCTCCGCAGCCCAAGCACTCGAAATAACTATCCAAGAGTCGAAGGCAAAAAGTGTCGACGAGTTTGTTAATGAGACGACGTATGCCGCCCACACCCTTCTTCAAACCAGGCCGACAGCAGTCGCGCTTCCCAATGCCATGAGATACATAATTCACAGAATCGATACGGCTAAGAAATCCGCAACAAGCGTCGAGGAGATTCGAACAATTGGATCGAATGCTGCCAGAGAATTCATCGAGAACACGAAGACGGCTATTCAACGGATCGGAGAAATCGGGGCGCGCAGGATTAGGGACGGCGACGTACTCTTGACCCACTGCAATAGCAGCGCTGCGCTGTCGGTGATGCAGACCGCTTGGGGTCAGGGAAAGCGGTTTGAGGTTTTCGCTACGGAAACCAGGCCGCGATTCCAAGGTCACCTTACCGCTCAAGTATTAGCAAGCGCGGGGATACCCGTCACCATAGTTCTTGACGATGCCGTGAGATATTTCATGCAGGACGTTGACAAGGTCATAGTGGGAGCCGACGCGATAACAGCAAACGGTGCACTGGTCAACAAGATAGGCACATCAATGATCGCACTGGCTGCGTATGAGGCCAGAGTCAAAGTCTTCGTGGCGGCTGAAAGCTACAAGTTCAGTCCCGAGACCATGATCGGGGAACTCGTGACCATAGAAGAACGAGACATATCAGAGGTCATAACAGACACTGAATTGAAAAAGATTGGACCGATTAAGGTTAGAAACCCCTCTTTCGACGTTACGCCGCCGGCATACATTGATTTGATAATCACTGAACGCGGAATCATTCCACCCGTCGCGGCCATAATTCTTATCGAAGAGGTCTTCGGTGTCATAACACCGGAGGAACTACGCGAATACCAAACTTACACGCTTCAAGAAGAAACCTAGAAATGGCGTATAATAGGAATCAGAGGATCGAAGATAACGCAGGCGCATTCTGAAATATCAGATGATCAAATCTAGGCGTATGAACGGCCGCAAGAGCAGCTCTTTGTCATGACGTTTCATCATTTTTTGGAGTGTCGCACATGAGACTGATCTTAAAACGAATTGGGATTGACGCGTACAGAGAAAACATTGCGTTTCTGGACCACGATGAATTGAAGAGATTCTCCGTAGGATTACATCCAATGGATCGCGTTGAAGTCTCAGCGAACGATAGAAAAGTTCTCGCTGTTCTCAACGTCGCAGAGGGGACAATCGTACCGTCAGGTTCTATTGGTTTAAGCAATTCCGCGTTCGCTAAGCTAGGAGTGGAATCCGGTGCAACGGTAGACGTGAGACCTGCTGATCCGCCAAAATCGTTGGAGCCACTGCGTCGCAAGATCGCGGGAGCACATCTGTTGCCGCAAGACTTCGTGAATATCGTGGATGACATTGTGGAAGGGCGATACTCAAGCGTTGAGTTAACCGCTTTCGTCGTGGCGGCAGCGGTGAACCCGCTTAACGATGATGAAGTGTATTCGTTGACAAGCGCGATGATCGATCGTGGTGAAAAGTTAAGATTCAATGGTTCAATAATCGCTGATAAGCACTCAATCGGAGGGGTTCCGGGCAATCGAACGACTCCGATCGTCGTATCAATCGTAGCAGCTTCTGGTTTGATTATTCCGAATACGTCATCGCGGTCCGTAACGTCACCTTCAGGTACTGCGGACACTGTGGAGACACTGATGAACGTCGAATTACCAGTCAAGCGCATCAAAGAATTAGTGACGAGTGAAGGAGCCTGTCTTGTCTGGGGAGGAGCCCTCAATCTTGCTCCAGCGGATGACCTCATTATCCAAGTGGAGCATCCACTAAGCATAGACTCAGAGAGCTTCATGATCGCTTCCATTCTGGCGAAAAAGAAGGCTGCGGGAGCTACACATGTGCTGCTGGAAGTTCCAACGGGTTCAGATTCCAAAGCAGAGACGACTGAAAGAGCCGTTCGTCTTGAGCATCGTTTTCGACAAATTGGAGCCAGGCTAGGCTTGAATATTCAAGTCGTGATTACTGATGGATCGCAACCTATAGGCAACGGCATCGGCCCAGTTCTGGAGGCTAAAGACGTACTCAAAGTCTTAAGGAACGAACCTGATGCTCCAACCGACCTTAAAGAAACATCTCTCTATCTATCTGGAGAACTGCTGGAGTTCACCGGTCAGGCTCCACACGGTCGGGGACGCAATCGCGCGGAGAGTCTACTACAGTCCGGTGAGGCTTACGAGAAATTTGAACGGATTCGAAACCTCCAAGGGCGTAAGGAATTGGCTCCTTTAGGAACGCATGTCAGGGAAATTCGTGCGCGGAGAAGTGGACGAGTGAACGCGGTTCGGAACCGTATAATTGCGCGAACAGCAACACTTGCTGGAGCGCCTCGCAATGCGGGAGCAGGGATCTATCTCATGAAACATGTGGGTGATAGCGTCGATGATGGAGAAGTACTACTGGGGATCCACTCGGAGAGCGAGGAGGCGCTGCTCTTTGCAGTCAGATACTGGGAAGAACACGCACAGGGAATAGAAATAGTGTGATCGTAAATGCTGCTTGAAATTCTTCATATTAGCTAGCGAGCCACTATGCTCATTATCATTCAGAAACCACCTGACACACAATCTTCATGGTCCTAACTTTTTGAGTACGTTCCGGATCTGCTTCGGAGTGATGGCAATTGAGCATTAGTGATTAGCCGTTTTTTCACTCTTGTTTCACCGTCATTCTGCGCCAATCAGTAAGCGTCAGTGAGAGCGAAGCCTACGCCTACAGAGTCTCAGAGCGCCTGGGGCGGGATTTGAATGGGAGAGTTAGCTACAGCTTGCGTAGTGGTGAATAGGGACGACAGCTGGGAAGCCTGTCAGCGCGTTCAGAACCTCCATATCGCGATCTGATCTGTCCGTCTATACTGAATCTTCCTTTCTGCTGCCTCTGCTGACAGTGACGAACGCACTTCTCGTATTACCTTCTCAAGCACATCGTCTGGTATGTCAAGAGCACGCCTGAAAGCACGTTTCTCGATGTTAGACAATCTGTCATTGATGCTTGTCTCAATCAACTCATCTTGAAGGTTAATCAGTTCCGTTGGCGGAATAGTTGCCAGAAGCTCTCTTTCTTTTCTTCGCCACTCACCGGCATGAATAGACAAAGTATATCCCATCTTCGCAGCGGCTTCTTCAAGAGCTTGCCACATCAAGTTGTTGCGGCCGCCGTACGTTTCGCTCTCTTGTTGTTTCCGGACGAGTGCGACGATCTCCCTCGTGACCACGCCAGTAACACTTCGAAAAACCCCGACCGGCTCTTCAAATATGTGAAGAACGTGAGCGAAAATTGCCGCATCAAACGACCTCGCTCTTATGGGCAAGTGACTTGCATCTGCCAGAATGAGCCTCTCAATTTTCTTTTCTCTCGCCCTTTGAATCATGCCCCTAGAGATGTCCACACCGACAATCTTGAGATTCCTGTCCTGAAGTGGTTTCGCAACTCGTCCCGTTCCTACTCCTATCTCTAATATGGTGCTACATCCGTCTCTTGCGAGAACGCTAACGATCTTTTCGACAGTTTCCTTACTTAGTGGAGACCTCGTCTCATCATAAACTAGTGAAATTCTATCAAACTGGGTAGCCGTGGCTTGGCCCATCTGTCATTCATTCGGACGTCATTGATCTGTGCTCTTAAAAGAAGATGAGTTTCTCTGTTCAGGTAACCGCACGAGGCGTCTTTGCGTATGGGCGTAGTTCAAAGCCAAATTCACGGGGTCCGATGTATTGTAAACGCCTAACAATCGTTCAGAATGCAAGCGTCGGTTTAAGTCGTTAAGTCCGACTCGGTTCTTGCGTGCTTAGTGAGTCGTCATTGGGAGGTTCGATGCAAAGTCGGACTTGTGAACCTGGGGCTTTTTCTTCGTTCCAGCCTAGTCTTATGATTGTATTTTTCTCTTATGCGCTTGGAGAAACACTAAGCCCAGAGCCACTGAAATCATGATTATTATCCATTCAGCTTGAAATTCGGGGATTGGTGCCGGAGGAGCATTTTGGCAAGACTGATAACCCTCGGGAGTAATGTTCGTAAGCTGCATGAAGATTAGACCCGGCGTGTAGCCGTTTGATTTGGGAGTTACGTCAACTACTTTCACAGCTATGTTAGGCATGTAGGCGAAATTCACTGGCGCATATTCAATGTAATTGATCCAATAATTCACGGTATCACTTGTCACCGTCAAACCCGAGTCAGTGAAAATCGGAGTAAGTGTACTTGGATAATCCGGACTATACTGGAAATACTGAAATTGCAGCGTGTCACCATAGAAGCGCGATTCAATCAGAGGCCCCGTAAAGGTCACAGACACATCCGTACATAACCAATACGGAGGGCTAAAACTGATCGAATAACCTGTACCGCTGCCAAGCGTTTTCGTGTGCTTCCCGTACATTGTCGTAGAAGCGGTAACAGTGGTAGTCGTAACACTGTCACTCTGAGTTACACCAGGGTCCGCTGAATTAATCGTCGTGGATGATGCAAAGGAAGATGTCGATGTCTGAGTCGAGTTTGACATCGCGGCTAGAGCTGAGGTTGAATTTGTCGTTTGAGTCGAGCTTGTCGTCGTTGGCGTGGTGGACGATGTAGATGTCATCGAAGAGGAATTTGCAGTTGTCGTATTAGATGAAATGCTACTCTGCCCTGAGCTTGTTGGGGTCGAATTTAGGAGGCTGATTGAAGTTGAGGTTGAATTCATGTTCTGATCAACCCACGCAAGGTTATACGCGTGCAAAACGTCTAGCGAACTAAGAGCGGGAGCTGCCGCTGTCTGATTGATTGCTAAATTGCTAAGTAACGAAAGCCCAATGAGAATAATGGCGATTGAAAGAAGACGGTTCGAGCTTAGCAACTTATTTCACGAGGCTTGAATCTAACTAGGCCACCATCCCAGACTACCCGGCGCAGTTATTTAACCGGAATGGACGAATCGTGCATAGTAACACCTTTCGTTTCAGCTTGCGCAGACACAAGCATGACATATTGCAAATGATCTTCTCGTTCGATTAGCTTGACATATCGTGTACTACGCGTAGCTGGAGTTGTAGTACGCGTAGTTTGTGAGGCTTGGGTGTGAATGATTCGTCCATTCTGGTTATAGGCGACTACATGTTGTAGTTGGTCGGTGATAAAAATTGGTTCAGACATACGCGAAGACGCGTAACTATACCATACTCGGCATTGTTCTAATCATAGCAATCATCGCAGTCGGAGCAAACAGCAATCCCGTCTCTGCTCAGGCTCAACCCTGCACCGCGGTACTAAGCTACCCCGTCATGCCCACAACATACTCCTACTCCAACGTCCCAATCGTAGTGCCCATGTCGGCAACATGCTCAACAACATTCGGCAACACGCTATATGCGTCCGGTAACGCTTATGACGCAACCTCAAACGTCGGCCTAGGCATAGTAAGCAGTGTTCTACAATCCACCGACGGCGGCACCACCTTCAACGGACAATTAGGATTCAACCTACCCCCAACAACCCAAGGCCATACGGTCACGATCTCAGTCTCCCTCTACAGCAGCCAATACGGCGATCTAATAGGTGCAACCAGCGAAACATTCCAAGCCATAATAGGGAACCAGCAAATCCAGCAAGTCGAGCAAGTCGTCAGTGCCACAGTAACTCAAGCATACCCGTATCAAAGCCCATCTCCAACCCAGTACACGTACCCGACTTCGTACCCATACCCGACTCCGTCATTCCAGCAACCCTTACAACAGCACCCGTACAAGCACCAATCGCAATTTCAAACTCTAAACCGCAATAACTCCCTACTCGGTTACGTTGCAATCGCAGCAATACTCGCAGCAGTAGTCATTGCAACAGCAGGCATAGTCATGTACGGACGACGCAGACAGCAACCCCCCTCAGTAACATGGGTTCCCGCTCCTCCGCCACCTAGTTAGGCTTAGAACGCTCGTAACCGAAAATTCCCTTTTTTTTAACCGCCCGTCAACGCGGAGGCAGAATGCCTCGCTGTAACTGCACAAATCTCCGATCCGTAGGCATGGACTATCATGTGATCGCTGGAAAGATAACTAACCCTTGCCTTCACGTAGATTAGGGCTTAAGCAATGCTGCGGGTCCAGTCAGCGGCCTCCATGCGCGAATTGGAGCATATCAGAGGTCTGTTCATTGAGTACGCGAACTCGATTGGGTTCGACCTCTCATTCCAGAACTTCCAGAAAGAGCTCGACGAACTCCCTGGCGACTACTCACCACCAAGCGGCCGGCTCCTCTTAGGATTCCATGAGTCAGATCCTGCTGGATGCGTGGCCCTGAGAAAGATCTCGCAAGAGATTTGCGAGATGAAACGTCTCTTTGTGCGTCCGCACTGCCGAGGTTTAGGGCTTGGAAAGGCGTTGGCAACGAAAGTAATTGAAGATGCGCGTGCGATTGGTTACAAGAGAATGCGTCTCGACACCGTCCCAGCCATGCAAACTGCGATCGCGTTATACGTCTCACTCGGATTCAGGGAAATCGAACCATACCGCGATAACCCAATTAAAGGCGCGAAGTTCATGGAACTAGACCTAACGAAGTAATGGAACATACGGAGATCAATGATGGCCGGCAATTGAATTATGGCCTTGCACTAAGTTTGGTTGAGGAACTCACAAGTATGAAATAACAGTCTACATCTGTTACGGTAGGTCAAATTGTCTGAACGGAAGTTAAGGTTTAGGATCCGTCGTGGGAATTTTGAGGTCGAACTCGAAGGGGAGTTCGACTACGTGCAGGGGAAATTCGAAGAGCTAATGCGATCACAACCTGTAGGAGCTGGTGGGGGGCAAGCTTTAGGAGATCAATCGAGCCAGACGTTCGCTCCGGGGGAGGAACTTGCCGGCATTCTTGAAACTACCTCTGAGGGTAAGCTGCATTTCACGATACCGTTCGATAGGATTTCGGCGAAAGAAGCCATCGGTCTTATTCTATATGGCAGTAACCCTGCACCGATCGAAGATGCCAAGTTGATCGAGCTCCTCGGGACAAGTTGGAAGGCGGTTAAGGATAATGTTGTTCGGGCGAGGGTTAGTGAGTTGAGGAAAGAGGGCAAGCTTATCGCTGAACAAGGTAGGTATTCACTTTCCGGAGCGGGGCTTCAATGGATCAGTCAAGAAGTACTTCCTAAGCTCAGACCGGCATCATAGTGTACTACGTAAGCCTAAGAGTAGTAAGAGTACTAATAGGGATAAAAAGACTTAGTGTGCTTATAATCCTCATATTCCTCAAGAAGCAGAACCTAGGCACTGATTGCAAGACTGTGGGAAGAAAGAGAGAGTCGCAACGGGCGCAGCTCCGATAATTGTCAGTGTGGTTTTGTTCATCTTCAACAAGCCATAGTCGAGTGCATGCAAAGCCGGTTAAGGCGGCTTCACTGGGTGGAGTCACCTTCACCGTGCGGCCATTTGATGTGACTAATGTTCCGGGGGCAGTCGTTTCCATGAGTTCTAACTTGAATTCGATTTCCCCGACTGCTTTTCAAGCCAGTCAAGACGCAGAATCCCCCGGTCCGTCAACGAGTAAGTGAACTGGCCGCCACTGCGGACACGTTTCAATAAGCCTTGTCGGTAATAGCGCATCAACGCCATACGCACGGCATGAATCTCAGACTGCACCTCCCCCGAGGAGCTGAGAGCCCGCAAAAGCGAGTCGCTATCCAACGGTCCATTGTCGGCCAAGACTCGAAGCACAACCCGTTTCAACTGATTATAGTCCAAATTGCACCGTAACTCCGCTTCATTATGCTTTAAAACCTTCTATTTCAGAGCTGTTGCACGCCGAATTGCGTCTGAACCGAATGTCAGTAACACCTAGCAGAATCATCGATTCTGACGTGATCTTGCTCGAACCCGCACAAACTGATGCGACCAGACAAAGTAACACCTAGCAGGGCTACCGCGCACTTCAAAGCTTTTATACTGTGTGGGATTGAAAGTGAAATGAAACTAAATTGCCGGAAGGCCAACAGGAACTCACAAGCCTAGCACAGCCTCTAGAAGTCATCATCAAATACGGAACTCTCGAGAAAAGAATTACCGGCCAACCAGACCAGGTCGCACAGGAAGTTCTCTCATTTCTCAACAAGGCCATTCCCCAGCTTGAACTCGCGTCCCGCTTATCCCTGTCCGTGGACATCAACGAGCTAGCAAGAGCATGCGAAGGAATCCTCGCTGTGACACCTGAAGGGGTTGTGGTTACAACCCCAATCGATCAGCTAGCGGATCGCGAACTTTTGCTTCTACACTTGGCCAAGGCTCGGATCGCGCAGATGTTGGGCAAGTCAGACAAAGATCTCGTCCAATCAGCCGATCTGATTGCTGCAACTAAGAAAACTGCAGGTACGGTGGCGGGTAGACTCAGCGAACTGTGCGGTGAGAATCTAGCGGAAAGGAAGGGCAAAGGTGAGTACCGGGTAACGACGCTCGGACTGCATCTATTTCGCGAACAAGTCCTTCCCAAACTGAAATCCAGCAGGGGCAAGTGAGTAGATGGCCCAAACTGAAACTTTGCAGGTGAAGGTCCAGATAGACGTAGACGGCATGCACTATGAGGGCATCGGCTCGGTAGAGGAGATCGTACCGCAAGTGATGCAGTTCCTCATCCAAGCGGTCCCCGCATACGACGTGGCGAAGAAACTCGTCTATGTTCCCGATCTTGCAGGACTCGCGGACAAAGTCGGTGATTTCGCAAGGATGACTTCGACAGGCCAGCTGCTTCTAACTCGAATTAACCTACCAGCTGAGAAAGCGATCACAGTGCTCCTTTTCATGGCCCAATTGGCGGGCAAGATGGGCAAACGGGGATCAGATTCAATGAGTATTGAAGAGATTTCGACTGGAATAGGCAGGGCGCCGAAGACGATTAGAAACGTACTCGTCCAGCTTCAACGGTCTAGCCAGATTGATCGCGCTGATCGAGGTAGGTATCGAATCACCTCCAAAGGACTCATGGAGCTTGAGCGGTCTCTAGTGGAATTACGCAGTGGAGGTAATGCCTAGGCTCTAGGAATGTGAAGGATCATGGCCGCACATAGCGAGGGTGCGGCGGCAGCGGGAGATTTGGGGAATCAACCCGCTAAAGGGGGTTGGATTGAAATGAGCCGCCACACCCATCAAAGCACAGCTACACAACAGAAGATAAGTAACTTTCTCTGCCCGGAAGACTCGAGTAGTGTAATCCCAAAGCATTTCTTAGACTTTTGCCGCGATTCAATAGAAGCGATCAGAGGAAATCGACTCTACACTATACCCGCTGTTGCACCCGATTTTGGAAGCACACAATATGACGGCGCCGACGGTTTCACATTGGATCTCGCTACCGCCAATGACGACCACGTCGTTAAGCTTAATCCGATTGTTACGGGTCGGCCAGTTATTGCAGTTGACACTTCATCCATCAAGCTTGGTGAATTGGCGGACGGGGTGCTCTGCGCACTTCGAGGAGCCGTGGTTGTTCTTGAAGCTAAGCGATACCGCTATGTTCGGTATGGTCCGTTTGTATTTTCGCTCGGATACAATAGTCCACTTGTTTCGCGCAGTTTCACAAGTCTGGGTCTACCACCGTTCTCTGGTGAGCCAAATTTCGACAGTTTACTGAAACGAGTTCGTAACATGCTTGAGCGTTGGATACAGTATAATGTGGGTTCCTCTGTTGGGAACGCTTTCCTGCTAATTGACGGCTCGCTCACGGCTGGCACGCCTGACAATCCTTCTAGAGAACTCGAACGTATCTTGGAGGTCGCGCGCAGTTCAGGTAGTGCGCTTATAGCCATATCGAAGAAAAC
>Ga0326728_10007346_pt1 | contig 28411 bp, 30 predicted proteins | sample MB3enrmetagenome_FD_207602 | JGI IMG/M metagenome (GOLD analysis project Ga0326728, IMG submission 207602) | Lab enriched peat soil microbial communities from McLean, Ithaca, NY, United States - MB31MN | ecosystem: Environmental > Terrestrial > Soil > Wetlands > Peat | place: USA: New York... | reverse complement strand
CCCGCCCATCGTTGGGGTGCCCTCTTTCACAATGTGGATGGCCGGACCGTCCCGCCGGATTTGCTGGCCGATCCGACGGTCGGCGAGTGCCCGCAGAAGGATCGGCGTCCCGAAGCCCGACACCAACAAGGCGACGGTGCCGGCCATGAAGATCGCGATCATCTCGTCACCCCGCCCGCTCCGGGGGCGCGCCTCCTCGCCGACCGCCGGTTCGCCCGGTCGATCCAGTCGAGCTCGGCGCGGACGACCTCCCGGTCGTCGAACCGCAGGGTCACATCGACGAACTGCTGGGTCGTCTCGTGTCCCTTGCCCGCCACGACGACGACGTCACCGGGTCGCGCGGCGCGCAGCGCGCCAGCGATCGCGGTCCGCCGGTTCGGCTCGACGACGATCTTGGCGGGTCCCGCCATCCCGGCCCGGATCTCCTCGATGATCGACTCCGGGTCCTCGCTCCGGGGATTGTCGGTCGTCAGCACGACGACATCGGCGAGCCGCGAGGCGATCGCCCCCATCACCGGCCGCTTCCCGCGGTCGCGGTCCCCGCCGCAGCCGAAGACGACGATGACTGCCGGCTTGCCCGGGACGTCCGCCGCGGCCCGGTCGGCGCGTACCGCGGTGAGCATCTGCTCGAGACCCGCCGGGGTGTGGGCGTAGTCGACGATCGCGATGACGCCTCCCGCTCCCTCCAAGGCTTCGAAGCGCCCGGGAACCCCCGCTGCCTGGCCGAGGCCCTCGACGATGGCGTCCGGCTCGACGCCGAGGGCACGCGCCGCGCTCGCCGCGGCCAGCGCGTTCGCCACGTTGAACGCGCCCCCGAGCCGCAGGTGCACCGACCGCTTGCCGAGCCGGAAACTGGTCTCGGTCAGGCCGAGCTCGAGCTCGCGCACGTCGTCGAGCGAGTACGACACCGTCGGGATCTCGGCCCGGTCGAGCAGACGCCGGCCGAACTCGTCGTCGCGGTTCACGACGGCGAAACGGGCGCGCTCGGGGTTGAAAAGACGTGCTTTGGCCGCGAAGTAGGCCTCGATCGTCTCGTGGTAGTCGAGGTGGTCCCGCGAGAGGTTCGTGAAGACGGCGACGTCGAAGCGGACCCCGTCGACACGGTGCTGAACGAGGGCGTGGGACGTCACCTCGACCACGGTCGAAACGATCCCGCCGTCGCGCATCTCGGCGAGCGCCCGCTGGAGGTGCGGCGACTCCGGCGTAGTACGCGCCCCCTCGAGGGTCCCGATCACCCCGGTCGGCCACCCGGCCCGTTCGAGGATCGACCGGAGCAGGTAGGTCGTCGTCGTCTTGCCGTTCGTCCCGGTGATCCCGACGCTGTGGAGCGCGGCCGCGGGATCCCCGTAGAAGGCGCACGCCGCCTTGGCCATCGCGATCCTCGCCGTGCCGGGGGGCACGACGAGCTGGAGCGCGTCGCCGACCTCGGGGCCGAGGGTGTGCTCGCAGATGAACGCGACGGCTCCTTTCACCGCCGCTTCGCCGGCGAAATCGTGTCCGTCGAGGCGGGTACCAACGAGGCAGCAGAACAGCGACCCCGGCCGCACTTCGCGGTCGTCGAAGACGACGTCGGTGATCTCGATCCCCCGGCGGTTGCCGAGCTCGACGAGTGGCCCGACGCGGTCGATGATCCGCGCGACGACGAGGTCGGCTCCCACGTCGTCCGCCGCCGGGCTCGTCACCGCTTGGACGCGGGGCTCACGTTGGCGTCGAGTGCCGCGCCTGGGGCCGGCGGGATGTCGAAGCGACGGAGCGCATACCGCATGATCTGGGAAAACACCGGGGCGGACACCGTTCCACCGTAGATCGGTGTCGGGTGGTTCAGTACCACGATTCCCGAGAGCTGGGGATCCTCGGCCGGCACGAATCCGACGAACGTCGCGTTCCAGTCCCCCGCGACGTAGCCGGGCACCCCCGTGTCCGGGACCTGGGCCGTGCCCGTCTTGCCGGCCACGGTGTACCCGGGGATGTTGGCGAGCACGGCCGTCCCGTCCTGCACGACGCCTTCCAGCATTGGCACGAGCTCGGCGACGGTCGAGGCGGCAACCACCCGGACGCCCGACGACGCCGCTACGAGATGCTCGGCCCCGTCGCCCGTCACGGTGCCGGCGACGAGATGCGGCGGGACGAAGACACCGTCGTTCGCGATCGCGTTGTACGCGTCGAGGATCTGGAGCGGTGTCACCGCGATGCCGGTGCCGATCGGGACGGCGGCGGCTGCCGAACCGAACCACGTCGCCGGGGAGCCGACGATGCCGGCGGATTCCCCCGGCCAGTCGAGGCCCGTCAGGTGGCCGAAGCCGAGGGCGGACAGGCCCGCGGCGAGCCGGGCGAGCCCGAGCTGTTGGGCGATCTCGATCGTGCCGATGTTCGAGGACTGGGCGAGAATCTGCGCCACCGTGAGCTGCTCGGTCGGGTGGACGTCAGCGTCGGCGAACTGATAGCCGCCGACGCTCAGCGTGTCGGGGACGGTGAGCACCGTCGATGGCGTGATGATCCCCGCCTGCAGCGCCGCCATGATCGTGGCGAGCTTCATCGCGGAACCCGGCTGGTACACGACCGTCGCCGCGAGATTCGAGGCCGCCGGCTCGACCTTGCCGTGCCGGCCGGCAACGAGGTCGACCATCGCGAGGATCGCCCCCGTGCGGACGTCCATCACGACGGCGATTCCGGACCGTGCCCCGGTCGAGATGATCTGGGACGCGAGGTCCTTTTCCACCTCGACCTGGAGGGGCTCGTCGATCGTGAGGACGAGGCCCGCCCCCGGCTTCGACGCCGACACGTCGGTCGGATTCGCCGGCAACGCGTACCCGCCTGGGGCGAGGGCGACGAGCTCGCTGCCCGGCTTGCCGGCGAGCAGCGAGTTCTCCGCCTCCTCGACGCCCGCGTCACCGACCCCGGCGGCGTTCACGCCGCCGATCAGCGGCTGAAAGTCCTTGCCCCCGGTCGTCACGCGGACGGGATCGGCTGCGAACGTCAGGCCGGCCAGGTCGCGACGCTCGATCGGGGCCACCGCGGCGTCTCTGAGGCCCCGGGCGAGCACGACGTAACCGTTGTGCTCGCTCAGTTCGGCGACGAGACGGGCGACGGGGACCCCGAGGAGCGGGGCGAGCGTGTCGGCCTCGGTCCGGGGGGCCGTGATCTGGAAGTCATCCGCGATGACGTCGGTACGCGGCACCGAGACGGCGAGGACGTCCCCTTTGCTGTCGTAGATCGCGCCCCGCGTCGCGGTGAGGGTCACTTTCTGGATGACCTCTCCCTTCTCGTAGGCCGCGTAGCGGGCGCCGTCGGCGACCTGGACGACCGCGAGGCGGACCACGAGTCCGAGCGACGCGACGACCATGACCGCGGCGACGACGTGCAACCGCGCCCGGCGGAGGGGCGGTTCCAGGGGGCGGCGGCGGGGAGTTCGCCGCGCCGGCCTCGTCACGTCGCGGTCTTCGGTGCCGAGGACGTACCGGACCGGTTCGGATCGACGGGGACGAGATAGGTGACGTAGCTCGGCACCACCATCCCGAGCTTGTGCTCGGCGAAAGAGAGGATGCGGGTCGGCGATTCGAGCTGTGCCCGCGTGAGCTGGAGGTTCTGATCCTTGGCGACCGCCGTCGCGAGCTGCTGTTGCGCCCGGTCGAGGTGAACCTGCTGGGCGGCGAGGAACGCCTGACCGGCGGCAACGATCACGAGCGCGGCGACGACGCAGATTGCCGCCACCGTCCAGACGAACCTCGCCCTGCGCCGCAGGCGCCGGTCCTCAAGCTCGGCGCGGCCGAGGACCGTCAGGCGGGCGCCGCTGGCGGCGTCGGCCGGTGCGACCGGTCGCTCGACAGGGACCGTCGCGGCGAGCCGGGCGGCCCGGGCCGGCGCCATCAGATCGCCTTCTGTCCGTCGTCGGCTCCGAGGCGCTCGACCGCCCGCAGACGGGCGGCTTCGGCGCGGGGGTTGCGCGCCACTTCCGCCGCCGCCGGGCGGCGGGCGCCCCGGGTGACGAGGCGCGTAACCGGTCGTGCGCCGCAGACACAGGGAAGCCCCGGCGGACAGCTGCAGCCCCCCGTCGACCACGTCCGGAATCGGTCCTTGATCAGACGGTCCTCCCCCGAGTGGTAGGCGAGGGTGACCAGGCGTCCCCCGGCGACGAGCTGGGCGAGTGCCGCGTCGAGGGCGACAGGTAGCACGTCGAGCTCGCCATTGACGGCAACGCGCAGAGCCTGGAAGACGCGGCCCGCGGGGTTGCCCCGCCGGCGGGCGCCGGCCGGAACGGCGGCGGCGACGAGATCGGCGAGCGCGGTCGTCGACGGGATCGGGCGGGCCCGGACGATCGACCGGGCGATGCGGTGGGCGAACCGCTGCTCGCCGTGGGCGGCGAACAGCCCTGCGAGGTCCTCCTCACCGAGGTTGTTCACGAGGTCCTGCGCGCGAGTGGGCCGCGAACGGTCCATGCGCATGTCGAGCGGCGCCGCGAACCGGTAGGAGAATCCCCGATCGGGGTCGTCGAGCTGGTGCGAGCTCACCCCGAGGTCGAAAAGCACCGCCGACACCCCACGCAACCACACGCCGTGCCGGGGAAGTTGCGCCGCGAGCAGGTCGGTGAGCGCGTCGAACCGGGCGTGAACGACCCGTGCCCGATCACCGAACGGCGCGAGGCGCGCCGATGATTCCGCGACGGCGTCGGCGTCGGCGTCGATCCCGACCACGCCGAGGTCGGGACGACTCTCGAGGACCGCGACGGCGTGGCCACCACCACCGACCGTCGCGTCGACGACAACGCCCGACGGCACGGCCCGCAGCAGTTCGACGACCTCGTCGACCATGACCGGCGTGTGGAAGGTCCCCTGGCTCATCCGCAGCTCCCCGACTTCCGGCCGGGCGAGGGTCGCCCTGTAGAACGGATGGAGATCGGCGGAGAGGGGTTGATGCTGGCCATCCTTGGCCGCAGCCGAGGAGCTGCGGATGGACCAGGGGACGTTCCTCGGGGAGCGAGTCTGGCGACACGGGCGCGTCCGGCGCCGGCGGGGTCGGAGAAGAACACGGTCGGACTCCGTCACGGTCACGCGCCGGTCGTGGCGGCCGCGCCCGCCGGGTCGAGCGCCTTGGCGTTCCAGGCCGGCGGGGACCACAGCTCGACGTGGTCCATGACACCGACGATGACGACCTCGCGTTCGAGGCCCGCGTAGCTCCGCAGGTCCGTCGCGATGAGGATCCGGCCCTGATTGTCGATCTCGATCTCGTCGATCGCCGAGCACCACTCGCGCACCTGGTTGCGCGTCCAGGTGTCGACGGCGGACTGCTCCCGGGTGTCGATCTCGGCCTGGAAGGTCTCCGGCGTCCAGATCGCGACGCAGCCCTCGAGGTGAGGGGTGAGGAAGCAGCGGGAGCCGAGGCGGGAGCGGATACGTGCAGGGAGGATCAGTCGACCCTTCGAGTCGAGCGAGTGGTCATACCTCCCAAAGAAGCTGCTCTCGGGGCCCAACGCGGTTGCCCTTCCTTCTCATCACCACGGGTCGCCGTTCGGGTGACTCCGCTCCCCTGCTCTCCATTTCGCGCCACTCTATGTGTCAGTCCCTCCACCGTCAACCACAAAGAGTTCGCGGCCGCCCGCGGCCTGCCCGAACGCGTGAAGTCCCCCCACCGACTTCCCCACGCCGGCGACGAGACGCGGTCGATTCGCGGCCCGAAAAGGGCGCAGGCGTCGCGCGGGAACCGGATTCGCCCAGTTCGGCGCCGCCGGGGCGTCAACGGCTGCGATCCGGGGACGCGGTGGTGCGATGTGGGGCGGGTCGGGGGCACGCTCGGGCGCGGCGGCGCGGCGCCCCGGTGGGCGCGGGTACGAGTTGCCGCGCTCAGCGCGCAGCAGCCACGGTCTCGGTCCGGCGGGAGGGGGATGCCCGCCGAACCCCGCTGCGGGGAGGGAGGAGGGTTGTCTCTCGGATCTCCGACGCGGACCCCCCACGCCCAGGCAGTGGCGACATCAAGAACTTCCTGCCGATACTCCTTCAGGGCGCCGGCTGGCATAGCCCGGCGCGTTCGCTGACGCCTATGAAGCTCCCGCGTCGGAGGCGTGACCCATGACCCGAGACTTCAGCTGCTGGAATTCGTTCTCGGAGATCACACCCTCTCGCCGCAGCTCGGCCAGCTTGGACAGCTCGTCGGCCACGGACCCACCGGTGGCGGCCGCTTGCTGCACGTACTCTCGAAATGATTGCTCGCGGTCCTGCTCTGCCTGGACCTGATGGGCGCGCATCTCGTCACCGCGGACGATGAGGTAGACGAGGATTCCGATGAGCGGGAGCACCAGCACCAGGACGACCCAAAGGGCTTTCGCCCAACCCGGCAGGTCGTGGCTGCGAAAGATGTCGATGAAGATCGAGATCGCCAACCAGATCTCGATAAAGAACAGGAAGAACCAGAGAATCGCGTACAGGACCTGCCCGACACCGAACGTCGCTGCTATCACGTCGCCTCCTCAGATGATCACCAGGCAATCCCCTGGATCATCGTTCGTACGACATGCAACATCAATACAACGGCGCGGCACCATTCGCTAGCGCGACGTACGGTGTCAGCTCGGTACGACGGCCACAGGGTGTCCTCTCCGGAGTTCGGCCACGGCCGAGCTGCGCACGTTGACGCCACATTCTTGCGTGGTGCAAGAGCCTCTCCAGGGCCGCGAAGGTCCCTCACGGGCACGCGCGGCCGACAAGGTCGGGTGCGGTCCCAGTCAGATCCGATGCTGGCTCGGTCGCAACGGTTGACCGTTCGCCAGTTCGGGGCCGATCAATCGCAACACGTCTACCAGGGGCCAAGCCGCCAGTCGGAGATCCTTGACGACAGCCTTCTGACGCGGACCCCCCCGCAGAAAGTGGGGACATGAAGAACTTGTGGCCGAGCCGCTACAAATGGCTCGTGGTCAGTCCACCCCGACGAGCATCTTCACCGCGGCGATGATCGCTCGCAGGCCGGCCTGGGCGTCGGCAAAGAACATGCCGGTCTTCGGGTCGTTGTAGAGCTCGTTGTCGATCCCGGCGTAGCCGTGGCCCATCGAGCGCTTGATGACGATGATGCTCTTCGCCTTGTCGACGTCGAGGATCGGCATTCCCGACACGGCGTTGCCGGGCCTGCGGGCCGCCGGGTTCGTCACGTCGTTCGCCCCGATGACGAGGGCGACGTCGGTGCGGGGGAACTCGGGGTTGATCTCCTCCATCGTCTTGAGTTGCTGATAGGGAACCTCAGCCTCGGCAAGCAGGACGTTCATGTGGCCCGGCATCCGTCCGGCGACCGGGTGGATCGCGTAGGAGACCTCGACGCCCCGCTTCTCGAGCAGGTCGGCCAGCTCCTTCACCGCGTGCTGGGCGTGCGCCGCGGCGAGCCCGTAGCCCGGGACGATGATCACTTTCTGCGCGTAGGCGAGCTGGATCGCGACGTCGTCGGCTCCGACCGAGCGCACCTGGCCGCTCGCGCCGGCGCCGATGACGCTCGCCGTGTCGCCCGTACCGAACCCGCCCGCGACGATGTTGAGGATCGACCGGTTCATCGCGTCGGCCATCAACTTCGTGAGGATGCTCCCCGAGGCGCCGACGAGCGCGCCGGCGATGATGAGGCCGACGCTGTTGATCACGAATCCAGCCATCGCGACGGCCGTGCCGGTGAAGGCGTTGAGCAGCGAGATCACGACCGGCATGTCCGCGCCGCCGATCGGCAGGACCATGATCACGCCCATGATGAGGGAGGCGATCGCGATCCCGATCAGCGTGACGACGCTGTTCGCCCCCGACAGGATGTACCCGGTCCCCGCGCACAGTGCCAGCGCGAGCACGAGGTTCACGATGCGCCCAGAGGGGACGACGATCGGCTCGGACGGGATGAAGCCCTGCAGCTTGCCCGCCGCGACGACCGAGCCCGAGAGCGTCACGGCGCCGATCACGACGTCGAGGACGCTCGTCACCGAAATGCGCGCCGCGATCGGGGCGTGGAGGATCCCGGCGAGCCGGACGAAGTCGGCGATCGCGACGAGCGCCGCCGCCCCGCCGCCGACGGCGTTGAACAAGCTGACGAGCTGCGGCATCGCCGTCATCTCGACGGTCCGGGCGAGGTAGAGCCCGAGACCGGAGCCGAGCACCCCGCCCACGGCGAGCATCAGCCAGCCGGTGGTCGAGATCGTCCCGTCGTGGGCGATGAGGGCGAGCGTCGCCGCCACGGCGACCGCCATGCCGAGTGCGGAGAGCCGGTTGCCGTGGTTCGCCGTCGGCGGGGCGTTCATGAGATGGAGCCCGAGGACGAAGCACGTCGCCGAGGCCAGGTAGATGAGAGCGATGCCGTCGTAGAAGGCGCCCATCAGGACTTGCCTCCGTCCTCGGTCGCTTCGCTCCGCGCCGCCAACGGTCGGCGCTGGAACATCTTCAGCATGCGGTCGGTGACCGTGTAGCCCCCGACGACGTTCATGCCCGCGAACACCGCGGCGATGAAGGCGAGCGTGTAGCCCACCGCGTCGTGCGCCGTCGAGGCGATGAGGAACGCCCCGACGATGACGACGCCGTGGATGGAGTTCGCCGCCGACATCAACGGTGTGTGGAGCGTCTGGGGGACCTTGGAGATCACCTCGAATCCCACGAGAAGACTGAGCACGAAGATCGTGACATCAGTGATCAGACTCGTATCCATCGACTCAAGCTCCGTTCACTAGAGACTTGCTTGCAGCCCGCCCGGCGAGTTCCGCCGTCGCGGGGTTGACCACCTTGCCCCCGAAGGTGATCACGACGCCCACCTGGATCTCGTCGGCGAGGTCGACGACGACCTTGCCGTCCTTCACGAGGTGCGCGAAGAGCGCGCAGATGTTGTGCGAATACGCCGTGGAGGCGCCGTTCGCCATCGTCGAGGCCAGGTTGCCCGCCCCGATGACCGTGACGCCGTTCGCGGTGACGACGGTCTCGTCGGGGCGGGACACCTCGACGTTGCCGCCGAGGGAGCTCGCCGCGATGTCGACGATCACGGACCCGGCACCCATCGCGGACACGGCGTCGGCGGTGACGAGGAGCGGCGGGCGGCGTCCCGGCACCTGCGCCGTCGTGATCACGACGTTGTGCTGCGCGACGTACCCGTTCAACTCCTCCTGCTGCGCCTTCGACTCCTCAGCGGTGAGGGCACGCGCGTAGCCACCCTCGCCGACCGCCTCGGCGACCGATTTCAGCTCGACGAAGCGCCCGCCGAGCGACTCGACCTGTTCTTTCGCCTCGGGACGGACGTCATAGCCCCGGACGATCGCCCCGAGCCGGTGCGTCGTCGCGATCGCCTGCAGACCGGCGACACCGGCGCCGAGGACGAGCACCTCCGCGGGCCGGACCGTCCCCGCCGCCGTCATGAGGAGCGGGTAGTAGCGCCCGTAGGCGTTCGCCGCGACGAGTGCCGCCTTGTAGCCGGCGACGTTCGCCTGCGAACTGAGGGCGTCCATCGACTGGGCGCGGCTGAGCGTGCGCGGCAGGGTATCGAGGCTCACGGCGGTGACGCCCCGGTCGCCGAGAAGCACGGCGAACCCGGGGTCGACGAGCGGGGCGAGCATGCCGATGACGACCTGGCCCGGCTTCAGCTTCTTCACGTCGGCATCGCTCGGGCGTCCGACAAAGAGCATCACGTCGGCGCGGGCGAGACACGTTGCCCGGTCGACGACCTTCGCCCCCGCTCGGGTGTAGGCGTCGTCGAGGAACCACGCCCGCTTGCCGGCGTCCGTCTCGACGAGGACGTCGAAGCCGGCGGACTGGAGCTTCGCCGCGTCCTCGGGCACGAGCGCGACCCGGTGCTCGCCCTCGCCGGTCTCGGCGACGACCGCCACCACCGGCGCCGCGCCGACCGACGGCTTGTCCACCGTCTCTTCCGACGTCGCGGACGGTTCCGCCCGATCTGCCATCATCACCCTCCTTGGGCGGCCCGAGTCTCCGGCCACCCACCTGGTCGGGCCCGAGGCGCACCGCGCGCCCCCGACCCCCGTCAATCCGATCCAAAGCGGCGCCGCGCCGCAGCTGAATCCCTCTAGACCAGCTCCGGCACCATGACGATCGCGCCGCAGGGGCATTCCGCGACGCAGATCCCGCAGCCCTTGCAGTAGTCGTAGTCGAAGGCGTACCGATCTCCGGCTCCGAGCTTAGACACTGCGTTGTCGGGGCAGACTCCGTAGCAGTTGTCGCACTCGAAACAGTTGCCGCAGGACATGCACCGGCGAGCCTCGAAGAGCGCGTTCGACTCCGTGAGCCCCCCGACGACCTCTTCGAAACCGGTCTGGCGCCGCACGGCCTCGAGCTCGGGCTGGACCGTGCGCGGGGCATCCGCGTAGTACCAGGTGTTCAGGTCCTCGAACGGCGCGAGCTCGTGCCTTTCGCTGGCCGGTTCTGGCTCGCCCGCCAGCCAGGCGTCGATCGAGCGGGCCGCCTTCTTGCCGTGCCCGATCGCGACGGTGACGGTGCGCTCGGCGCGGACCATGTCGCCCCCGCCGAACACTCCCGGGCACCCCGTCATCATGCGGTCGTCGACGACGATGGCGCCGTCGTTGACCTCGACCCCCGCGAGGTCGCCGATCGGCACGACATCGGCGTCCTGGCCGAGGGCGAGAATGACGCAATCGGCGCCGAGCTCGTCGTATTCGCCGGTCGGTTGAGGGAAACCGACGGCGTCGAGCTCCATCTTCTCGATGACGATCTTGTCCTCGTCGACGCGGGAGATCGTCGAGAGCCACCGCACGGTCACGCCCTCGGCGAGCGCCTCCTCGACCTCGACGTCGTGGGCGGGCATCCGCTCGCGGGTGCGGCGGTAGACGATGACCGCCTCGGTCGCGCCGAGGCGTCGCGCCGAGCGGGCGGCGTCCATCGCCGTGTCGCCACCCCCGTAGACGACGACGCGCCGCCCGATGGCGGCCGGCTCGGCCCCTTCACTGCTGGCGAGGAACGCCAAGGCATCGAGGACGCGGGCCGAATCAGCGGCCGGAATGTAGGCGCGACGGGACAGCTGCGCGCCGAACGCGAGGTAGACCGCGTCGAAGTCACCCTCGGCTTTCGCCGCGGCGATGTCGGTGACGGCGCGGTTGAGCTCGAGCCCGACACCGAGGTCGAGGATCGCGCCGATCTCGGCGTCGAGCACCGCCCGGGGCAGCCGGTAGGCGGGGATGCCGTAGCGCAGCATGCCGCCGGCCGCTGGCGCCGCCTCGTGGATCGCGACCTCGTGCCCGAGCCGGGCAAGGTGGTAGGCGGCCGACAGGCCCGCCGGACCGGAGCCCACGACGAGGATCCGGAACCCCGAGGCCGCCGCGGGCTCGGGCAGCCGCCAGCGGCCTGACGTTGCGGCATCGCCGAGGAAGCGCTCGACCGCGTGGATGCCGACCGCCTCGTCGAGACGCGCCCGGTTGCACGCCGTTTCGCAGGGGTGGAAGCAGACCCGGCCGCAGGTCGCCGGCAGCGGGTTGTCCTCGACGAGCGACCGCCACGCCGCCTCGTACGACCCGGCCTCCGCGTCGTACAGCCAGCGCTGGACGTTCTCCCCGGCCGGGCAGGCGTCGTTGCAGGGAGGAAGGCGGTCGACGTAGACGGGCCGTTCGACGCGCCAGGATCCGGTCAGGTTCGCACGGCTCGACCCGGCCTCGAGCGTGACCGCGAACGGGCGCTCGCTCACCTCTGCCCCCCGTCCTCGTCGGTCCCGAGGAGACCGAACCGCCGGATGTTCCGGTCGGCGATCTCCTGGATGCGGGAGATGTCGTCGGTACGCGGCGGGTCACCGAAGAGGTGGGCGAACCGCCGCTGCGGCCGCAGGTACGCCTCGACCGGGACGAGGCGGCGGATCGGCGTCGCCTGGAGGATCTCGCCGTACGCCGCCTCGAACAACGGGAACAGACCCGTCTCGCAGGCGAGGCGGGCGATGCGGATTGTGTCCTCCGGGGCCGTGCCCCAGCCGAGCGGGCACGGGACGAGGACGTGGAGATAGCGCGCACCACGCAGGTCCATCGCGCGTCCGACCTTTGCCTCGAGGTCGTGCAGGTCGGCGACGGTGGCCGTGGCGACGTAGGGGATCCCGTGCGCGACGGCGAGCAGCGGCAGGCTCTTGCCCTTCCCGAAGGCGTTTCCGGGTTCGCGTCCTATGGCCTCCGTCGTCGCGGTGCGCGCCGCGGCGGGCGTCGCGCCGGAGCGCTGCACGCCGGTGTTCATGTAGGCCTCGTTGTCGTAGCAGACGAAAAGACAGTCGTCGTTCCGTTCGAACATCCCCGACAGACAGCCGAATCCGATGTCCACCCCTCCCCCGTCGCCCGCCACGACGACAACACGGGTCTTCGTATCACCGGCCGTTTTCAGCGCCGCGGCGACCCCTGTTCCGACGGCGGCCGCGTTGCCGAACACCGAGTGGATCCAGGGGACCCGCCACGAAGACTCGGGGAACTGCGTCGAAAAAGCGACAAGACACCCGGTCGCGTTGACGACGATCATCTGCCCGTCCGTGGCCGCCATCGCGGCGTCGAGCACGTAGCGGGCACCCAGGGCCTGCCCGCATCCCTGGCACGCCCGGTGACCCGACGTGAGCGAGTTCCAACGGCCGCGGTCGGACTGCACGGTGCGCTGCTGCGGGTCGACGAGCCGGTTGCCGACCGCGAAACTGCCCACTTGGTAGAACTTGACCGTCTGTTCTGCCATCTCGATCCCCTAGACGATCCGCGCCGTCGGCGTGCGCAGGTCGCCGAACACGCGTCCGACGCTCGGTGGGGTGCCAACGTCGGCCGCCATCCGGGCGAGCTCCCGGTCGACGGCATCCCGGTCGAGATCGAGGAAGCTCACCGCGCCGAGCTCGCCGCGGATCGCCTCGCCGAAGACCCGACGAAGCGACCCTTCGGTGATCGCCCGTCCGCCCAGGCCAGCGACGACCGTGAAGGTTCTCGTCCCTCGATCGGTGACCAACGCGCCAACGTCGGCGCCGAGGATGCCCCGGCTGCCGGCGGCGAGCGCCTTCTCGATGACGACGACTCGGTGGGCGCCTTCGAGCGCCGCGGCAAGCGCCGCCTCCGGGAACGGCCGGAACGTCGTGAGGTGGACCACGCCGATCTTCGTTCCCTCCTCGCGCATCTGGTCGACAACGTCTTTGGTCGTTCCCACGATCGAGCCCAGCGCGACGACGATCGTCTCGGCGTCCTCGCAGCGGTAGGACGAGACGAGACCCCCGCTCTGTCGACCGACGACACGGCCGAAGTCGTCCGCGAGCTCCGGGATCCGGGCGAGCGCGCCGAGGTGACGCGCCTGGGCGAGGTATCGGGCTTCGGTGTAGGCCTCCGGTCCGACCACTCCCCCGATCGAGACCGGTTCCGCCGGGTCGAGGATCAGCCGTGGCTCGAACGGCGGCAGAAAACGGTCGACCTGTTCCTGGGTCGGAATCTCAACCCGTTCCACGGCGTGGGTGAGGGTGAAACCGTCCATGCAGACCATCACGGGCAGGCTGAGTTCCTCGGCGAGGCGGAAGGCCTGGATGTGGAGGTCGACGGCGTGCTGGTTCGTCTCGGCGAACAGCTGGACCCAGCCGGCGTCCCGCAACGCCATCGCGTCGGAGTGGTCGTTCCAGGAGTTGACCGGCGCCCCCACGGCCCGGTTGGCGACGGTCATCACGATCGGCAGCCCGAGCCCGGCGGCGTTGAATACCGCCTCCGTCATGTAAAGGAGTCCCTGGCTCGACGTCGCGGTGTAGGTCCGTGCCCCGGTGGCCGAGGCGCCGATCAGCACGGACATCGCCGCGAATTCGGACTCGACGTTGATGAATTCGCACGGCTTGAGCCGCCCGGATTTCACCAACGTCCCGACGCTTTCGATGATGTGGGTCTGCGGCGAGATCGGGTAGGCGCACACGACCCGGGGGCGACACAAGGCAACCGCTTCCGCGACGGCGCGTGAGCCCTCAATCTGGCGAAGCACCGACGGTCCTCCCTGGACTGACCCGGTGCGCCACAAGTGCTTCCGGGCCGAGGCGCGTCTGGTTGAACGCCTCGGTCACCGCGGCGATGTTCCCGTCGCGCATCGCCCCCGAGAAGCGCTCCTCGATGGCGGAGACGACGGCCGCAAGTGAGACGACACCGGTCAACGCGGCGAGACCGCCGAGCATCACCGCGTTCGGTAGCGGCCGACCGAGGTGCGCGATCGCGATCTCGGTTGCCCGGAGCGACAGGACGTGGTTCGCGGGCAGATCCTTCGCGATCCCCGCGACGCCGAGCTCTTCCAGGGTCTTCGCGGTATTGACGACCAGGTAGCCTTGGGGTTTCAGACCCGAGAACAACCCCAGCTCGCGCAGCAGCGTCGCATCCTGGATCACGAGCGCGTCGGGTTCGTCGATCGGCGCGCGCGTCCTGATCTCGCGTTCACTGATCCGGCAGAATGACGCAACCGGCGCACCGCTGCGTTCTGCGCCGAAGCTCGGGAAGGCCTGGGCGTGGCGGCCGTCGTTGAACGCCGCGACGGCCAACAGTTCCGCCGCCGTCACCACGCCCTGCCCACCGCGTCCATGGAACCGAACCTGGAACATCCGCAGCCTCGCCGTCCGCCCACTAGACGCCTAGCTCGAGCAGCGCCCCTCGATCTGGTCACTCGCCTCGGCCCGATGGTGGCGTCGGCCAGCCGCGTTGACCAGGGCCGATGGTCACATGCCCCGGAGTGCTTTGGCCTGGAATCCCCTTAGCGGGAATGGGTCCACCGGCCCTTCCGTAGCGACGCGCCGCGCCCTAACGTGTCGGCGTGCCTTCCCCTGATGGTGTCGTCATCGATCCAGACGGGGTCGACTCGCTCATCGCATCGCTTCGGGCCCAGGGCTACCGCGTCGTGGGGCCCGTCGTGTCCAACGGTGCCATCGTCCATCGCGAGATCCGCTCCGTCGAGGATCTCCCGAATGGCTGGCATGACGAACAGCGACCCGGTTCGTATCGCGTCAGTCACGGCGACGACCACGAGCTGTTCGGATGGGCGGTCGGTCCCGAATCGTTCAAGAAGTCCGTCTTCCCCTCCCGGCGGGTGCTGTGGCGCGCCCGGCGCGACGGAGGTGAGGTCGCGGTCGAGGCGGAGGTCGACGAGGCCCCCCGCGAGGCGTTCTTCGGGGCCCGCCCGTGCGAGGTCGCGGCCCTCGACGTCCTCGGCGGCGTGCTCGCCGGGGCGGCCCGTCCCGATCCCGTCTTCACCCGCCGGCGCGACGCGGCGTTCGTCGTCACCGTGGAGTGCGGCGCCCCAGCGGCGACCTGCTTTTGCACCTCGATGGGCTCCGGCCCCGCGGCGGGGGGGAACTTCGACCTCGCGCTCACGGAGCTCGCCGGGCCCGAACCTCGGTTCCTCGTACGCGTGGGATCGGACCGGGGCGGCGCCGTACTCGCCGGGATCGCCTCGCGGCCCGCGACCGCCGACGACGCGAAGGACCGCGACGCGATCCTCGGCCGCGCCGAGTCCGCCATCAGCCGGACGCTCGACGCCGCCGCAGCCCCGGGGCTGCTCGCGCGCAACCTCGAGCACCCGCGCTGGGACGACGTCGCCAGTCGCTGTCTCGCCTGCGGGAACTGCACGCTCGTGTGCCCGACCTGCTTCTGCGCCGCCGTCGAGGAGACAACCGACCTCACCGGTACCGCCGAGCAGACCCGCCGCTGGGACTCGTGCTTCGACCTCGCCCACTCCTATATGCACGGCGGTTCGGTCCGCGTCTCGACGCGATCCCGTTACCGCCAGTGGATGACCCACAAGCTCTCGACCTGGGTCGACCAGTTCGGGAACTCGGGTTGCATCGGTTGCGGGCGCTGCATCACGTGGTGTCCGGTGGGCATCGACATCACCGAAGAGCTCGCCGCGATCGCGGCGAGCGACGGCGCGGTGAAAAAGGACGAACCCGCTGCGGTTCGGGACAGGTAGGCGTGATGGAAGAGATGAGCGATCTCATCGCCAAGAATTCGTTGTTCGCCGGTCTCCCTGACTCGACGATCGAGCTCGCCGTCGGGTGCGCGCAGAACGTCGCGTTCGAGCCCGGAACCCGCATCCTGGTCGAAGGCGAGCCGGCCGACACCTTGTACCTCCTGCGGCGCGGACGGGTCGCCCTCCAGGTGCAGCGTCCGTCCGGCAAGCCCCTCGTCATCGAGACGATCGGCCCGAACAGCGTGCTCGGCTGGTCCTGGCTTGTGCCGCCGTACCGCTGGCAATTCGACGGCGTGGCGATCGACCCGGTCGGCGCCGTCGCCATCGACGGCACGTGCTTGCGGGCCAAGGCCGACGCCGACCCCGTGTTCGGCTACGCGCTCCTGCAGCGCATCAGTGGCGTGCTGCTCTCTCGCCTGCAATCGACACGCGTCCGTCTCCTCGACCTCTACGGGCACAGCCTTGATGACTGAAGCCGCACTGACGAAGCCCGGGCCGTTCGTGCCCTCCCGATACCGGGTCGTGGACCGCAAGACGGAGACGTTCGACATCACGACGCTCTGGCTCCAACCCGTCGATCAGCCGATCGACGCCTTCAAGGCGGGGCAGTTCAACATGCTGACGGCGTTCGGGGTCGGCGAGATCGCCATCTCCATCAGCTCGGCACCGGGCGCGCCGGGCGCGATCGAGCACACCGTCCGTGACGTGGGCACCGTGAGCCACGCGCTCTCGCAGTCCGCGGTGGGCGACATCGTCGGTGTACGCGGACCGTTCGGCACCGACTGGGGTCTCGAGAGCCTCAACGGTGTCGACGTCGTCGTCGTCGTCGGCGGCGTCGGACTCGCGCCGCTGCGCGGCGCCATGCGCTACCTCGCCGAGAACAAGTCGCCCAATCACACCGTCGCCCTGCGCGTCGGGGCCCGGCTCCCGGACCAGATCGTGTTCCCCGACGAGATCGCCCGCTGGGGCGAGATGGGCATCGACGTCGCGGTGACGGTCGACGTCGCCGACGCCGGGTGGACCGGCAATGTCGGCGTCGTGACCCAGATCCTCACCGAGCTCCCCTTCGACGGTGCGGGCGCGATCGCACTCGTCTGCGGACCAGAGATCATGATGCGCTTCAGCGCGCGGTCCCTCGTCGACCTCGGCGTCGCACCGGAGAACATCCGGGTGTCGCTCGAGCGCAACATGCAGTGCGGCATCGCGATGTGCGGGCACTGCCAACTCGGACCGTACCTGCTGTGCCGGGACGGGCCGGTCGTCCCCTACGCGCCACTTGCGGCGGAGCTGATCACGGAGAGCGAACGATGACGAGTCGACCGACGCTTGCGGTGTGGAAGTTCGCCTCGTGCGACGGCTGCCAGCTCGGCATCCTCGACTGCGAGGACGAGCTCCTCCAGCTCGCAGGGGCCGTGCAGATCGCCAGCTTCACCGAGATGACGAGCGCAGTGATCGAGGGCCCCTACGACGTCTCGCTCGTCGAGGGATCAATCACGACCCCCGGCGACGCCGACCGGATCCTCGCGGTGCGCGCCGCCTCGGGACTCCTCGTCACGATCGGGGCGTGCGCGACGGCCGGCGGGATCCAGGCGCTCCGCAACTACGCCAACGTCGGCGAGTACACCTCGACCGTCTACGCGCATCCGGAGTACATCTCGACCCTCGCCGAGAGCAGCCCGATCTCGTCGTACGTCCAGGTCGACCTCGAACTGCGCGGCTGCCCGATCAACCGCCTCCAGCTCGTCGGGGTCGTCACCGCGCTGCTCGCCGGCCGCCGCCCGGTCATCCCCGGTTACAGCGTCTGCGAGGAGTGCAAGATGGCCGGCAATCTCTGCGTCCTCGTCGCCCACGGGACACCGTGCCTCGGCCCGGTGACCCGCGCCGGGTGCGGCGCCCTCTGCCCGGCGGTGAACCGCGGCTGCTACGGCTGCTTCGGCCCGGCGGACACGACGAACACCGGGTCGCTGTCGAAGCGGCTCGCCGATCTCGGCCTGTCCGAGCGGGGGGTGTCGCGGATGTACAGGACCTTCAACTCCGCCGCGACCGAGTTCTCAAAGGAGAGTCTCGAGCATGACGCCTAGCGGAGCCAACGCGAACCGCACGATCGACGTACACGGCCTTGCCCGGGTCGAGGGCGAGGGGTCGCTCCACGTCGCGATCCACGACGGGGCCCTCGAACGTGTCGAGCTCGAGATCTTCGAGCCGCCGCGCTTCTTCGAGGCCTTCCTCGTCGGCCGGGGCTACGAGGAGCCGCCGGACATCACGGCGCGCATCTGCGGGATCTGTCCTGTCGCCTACCAGATGTCCGCCTGCGCGGCCATCGAAGACGCCTGCGGCGTCACGGTCCCCGAGTCGATCGGCAAGCTCCGGCGCCTCTTGTACTGCGGTGAATGGATCCAGAGCCACGCCCTCCACATCTACCTGCTCCACGCCCCGGACTTCTTCGGCTGCCGCGACGCCGTCGAGCTCGCCGCGCTGAACCCGGCCGCCGTCGAGCGCGGCCTGCGCCTGAAAAAGACCGGCAACCACCTCATGGAACTGGTCGGTGGACGGGCGATCCACCCCGTCAACGTCCGCATCGGGGGTTTCTACCGCTCCCCCGAACGCGCCGAGATCGCCGCGATGATCGAGCCGCTCCAACGCGCCCGGGAGGAGTCACTCGAGACGATCGCCTGGGTCGCCAGCTTCGAGTTCCCCGAGATCGAGGCGAATTACCGCTTCGTGGCGCTTTCGCACCCCGACCACTACGCGATCGAGGCGGGCCGCGTCGTGTCCTCCGACGGGATCGACGCCACCCCCGGCGAGTTCGCCGACGTGGCCGTCGAGGAGCACGTCGCGCGCTCGTCGGCGCTGCACTCCCGGCTGCGTGGTCGCGACCCGTACCTCACTGGCCCGCTCGCCCGCTACGCGCTCAACGGGTCGAAGCTGCCCAAGGCGGCGCGTGACGCGGCCGCCGAGGCGGGCCTCGGTCCGGTGTGCGCGAACCCGTTCAAGAGCATCATCGTGCGGGCCGTCGAGCTCTACTTCGCCTGTGACGAGGCGCTGCGGCTCGCGACCGAGTACGAACCGCCCGAGCCCGCGGCCGTCCCGGTCCCGCCCCGGGCCCACGCCGGAGCCGGGGCGACCGAGGCCCCCCGCGGCATGCTCTTGCAGCGCTACGAGCTCGACGCCGAGGGGACGATCCTGTCGGCGCGCATCATGCCCCCGACGTCGCAGAACCAGCTGACGATCGAGTCCGACGTCCGCCAGGTCGTCGCGTCCGGCCTCGAGCTCGGCGACACCGAGCTCACGGCCCGCTGTGAGCTCGCCGTGCGCAACCACGATCCGTGCATCTCGTGCGCGGCCCACTTCCTCGACGTGTCGATCGACCGCTCGTGACCACCCGTGTCGTCGTCGCCGGGATCGGCAACGCCTTCCGCCGCGACGACGGTGCCGGGCCCGCCGTCGCCCGGGTCGTTGCCGCCTCCACCGGGGCGGTCGACATCGGCCCGATCGGCGAGCCCCTCGACCTCCTCGGCCGGTGGGAGACGGCGGACCTCGCCGTCCTCGTCGACGCGACCCGCTCCGACGCCGCGGCCGGAACGGTCCGGCTCGTCGAACTCGGCGACGCCGTCTACCGGTCGAGCCAGAGCACGCACGCCATCGGCCTCGACCGCGTCGTCCGGCTCGCGCAGGTGCTGCGGCGCGCCCCGGCCCGAGTCGTCGTCGTCGGCATCGAGGGGGAGGACTTCTCCGACGGCGAAGGCCTCTCCCCCGCCGTGGGCGACGCCGTGCCCGCGGCGGCATGCCGCATCGCCGGGCTCATCGCCGAGGCGTCATGACCGGGGGCCGCCGGTGTGCATGAGCCGGCTCCACCGGGTCGTCTCGGTCACCGACGCCCGCGCGGTCCTCGCCGCGGACATCGACGGGAGCGAGCACGCGCTGTCGCTGCTCGCCTACGACGGCGAGGCGCCGCAACCGGGCGACTGGGTCGTGGCGCACAGCGGCTACGCGCTCGGACCCGCTGACCGGGCCGAGGCGGAGGCGGTGCTCGCCGAGTACCGCGCCGCCGCCGCGGCGACTGACGAGAAGAGCAGTCCGAACTAGGAGACGAAGTGGCCAACTCGAACACGACAGCAGGCAAGATCCGCCTTCCCGGACTGTACGTCGCCGGCGCCACGGCGATCATCAGCGGCATCTCGGTCTTCACGAACAGCTACGGCGTGAAGAGCTTCGCCTCCCCCGCCGTCTACACGACGGCGAAGAACCTCGCGGCGACGCTCGTCATCGCCGCGTTCGTCGTCGTCGCCTGGCTGGCGACTCGCCGGCCGGCCGCGGCCTCGATCCCCGCGGTCCAGTCCGGGACGGGCCCGCGCCCGCTCGCCGGCTTCGCCCGGCTCGCCGGCTTCGCCTACGTCGCCGCGATCGGCGGCGGCGCGGCGTTCATCTTCTTTTTCGACGGGCTCGCCCGCACCTCGGCGGTGCCGGCGGTCTTCCTCCACGACACGCTCGTCATCTGGGTCGCCCTCGCCGCGCTCCCGCTCCTCGGCGAGCGCGTCGGGCGCTGGAATCTCGCGGCGATCGCCCTTCTCGTCGTCGGTGTCACGCTGACCTCGGGCGGCGTCGGCCACCTCGCGCTCAACTCGGGCAACGCCCTCGTACTCGGCGCGACGGTGCTCTGGGCGATCGAGACGGTCATCGCCAAGCGGCTGCTCCGCGGCGTCGCGCCGTCGATGCTCGCCCTCGTGCGGATGGGCGGCGGTGCCGTCGTGCTCGTCGGCTACCTCGCGGCGACGGGCCAGTTCCACGCGCTCGTCGGGCTTGATGCCGCCGAACTGCGCTGGGCGGTCGTCACAGGCTGCCTCCTCGGCGGCTACGTGGCGACCTGGATGACCGCGCTCAGCCGGGCCCGCGCCGTCGACGTCACCTCGGTCCTCGTCGCCTCCGCGGCGGTCACGCTCTTCCTCGACGCCGCCGTCCACCACTCCGGACTCGCCTCCGACACCGTCGGGCTCGTGCTGCTCGCCCTCGGCGTCGCCGCCGTCGTGCGGGCCTGGCCCCGAGTCGCTCGCGCGTGACCCTGGGGCCGGTCCTTTTCGCCCGGTACGCCTACCCACCGAACGCCCTCGGCTATTGCGGGCCGGCGGACCACGCCGCGCTGCTCGGCGCGGCGAGCGAAGGGGATGACCTGCGGGAGCTCACGCACCTCGCCTCGCGCTTCGAGGGTGCCTGGCCCTACCTCGAGCTCATCGCGGGGTGCAACGGCGTCGCCGACCCCCTCGACGAGCGCGTAGTCGAGGCCTACTGGGTCGGCAACCGTCTGCTCGACCGCGTCCCCGCCGGGGCGCTCGTCGCCTCGCTCGACGAGCGGTTCGCCCGCCGCACCGGTCGGGACTTCGAGCCGATCGCGATGGCCGTCCCCCTCGGCGGGGTGGCGCACCACAGCTTCCACGTCTTCGCGGTCTATCCCTGGCTCGGCCTGTTGCGGTCCGGGACGGAGGGTCCGGCGCTCGCCGTCCTCGACCGGTGCCGCATCCGGTGGGGCCGTGTCGTCACGGTCGAGGGCGACACCGTCGTCGTGCGGAACCGGACGCTCGAATTCCGCGGCGACCGGCTCGTGCTCGGCGCGGCGCGGACCGAGCGGGTCCGCCGCGCCGTCGACGGCGTCGGGATCCTCGGGGACCTGCGCGCCGGGGAGGTCGTCTCCCTCCACTGGGACTGGGTCTGCGAGCGGTTGTCACCTGGTCGCCTCGGCGCACTTCGGCGGGCGAACGCGCGCAATCTCGCCGTCGTGAACGCCCTCCCCGCGCCCGGCCCCGCCGTCGCGGCCAACTCCTGGGGCGGCTAAGGCAACGACGGGATGGTTGTGACTGCCTCCGTCAATCCTGCGGCGAGCCCACAGGCCCGATGGTGGGAAGGTTCCAGGAGGCTCTCGTTATCTTGAAAGGTTCCGGTCGCGCCGGTAGGACGAAGTCTGCGGAAGGAGCTCCTTGTTTGATCGAGGAGGCGGTGGCATCTGCGCCGATCGCGATGGCCAACGTAGGTTCGACGGGATACCAGCCCGCCAGGACTCCGTCTGGGGTCAGGCACCACGTGCCGACAGGAACACGACCGTTCTTCGAGACCTGGTCGAGGCGCACACAGGTGACAACCCCAACACGCAGCTTCCGGTGCGAGATCTTCCACGTGAAGCCGCGTCGCAACACAGGCGAGAGGGCCCCGACAAGGTCCTCCGCCGCGTGCGGCTCGTACATTCCGCTCACCGACGCCGTACCGATACCTCCGAGGTCGCCAGGTGGAATAGGTCCGACGCACACCCAGTGCTGATGGGCCGACTTCTGCGCGCACTCGTAGACCTTCCCCGCGGGATTCTGGTCCCACTCGACTCCGACGAATGCCGCTCCCGGGCTTCGAACCGTGAATCGGTACATCCATCCGGCAGAAGGCCAAAGGGACGAAGTGAGCTTCGAACGCTGCTGCGCGACCGTCATCGTCGCGGTGACGAACCCGGGGGCCGTCAATCGGTACGTGGCAGAAAAGCCGCTCCTCATGCCTCGGAGCGCGAGCGCCCACAAGGATTCTGCCGTGAGGCTCACGTCCGCCTTCGGACTGGCCTGTACAGGTCCACCGTCGCCCATCACCATCGCGGTCGTCGCGATAACAGCCAGCGCAAGACTGAACCAGCGCTTCACCCGCGCCGAGTGGGCTCGCATACCGAGCCGACTTGTCCCCAGGACCACAGTGCCCGTTTCGTCAGACATCATCCCGCTTCGCTCCCTCAACCCACGCTGACCAGCGCCGCCTTTGATGCGTGGACCACGTCAACCCAACGACGGCTTCCGCCACGAAGCAAATCGGGAGGCCGATGGCGAAGGTCACCCCGCAACCAATCCCCCTCGCGGCGCTCCACAACACCCGCCGCGCACGACGATTCATCCGACTAGCCCGACGGGCCGATGGGGACTCGGTCGAGCGTCACGATCTGCCAAACGCCAGACGCGTTCTTGGCGAGGGTTGCTCGCGCGCTCCAAGCCGTGGTCGAAACCCCTTGCGAAGGCGCGATTCCGCTGCTGCCGGCTATGCCGTTATTGAAAGACGTGAAGTTCTCCTCCGTCAGATTGACGTTCGCGTCGACGACTGCTTGGTTACCGCTGACACTGACGGACGTCCATTGCGTAACTGACGCTTCACCGGGCACGCCGTAGGAACCCGCATCGGTTCCTGCCGCAAACAGAGGGTTGGCTGCCCATCGGTAGTGAAGAGGACTAGGAGCAAACAACAGATTGATTTCGTTCAGTTCCTGTTCGTTCCATTGCTCGACCTCGGAACTCGACAGGGAAATCGGTTGGCCGCCGGCGCTTGCGACCGGAAACGCCGGCATCACCAGGCCGGAGCCGGCCGAATTCACCGGGTCCCCGCTGAGCTCCCAGTTGGACTGGGCGCCTACAGGCGGCGGCGTTCCAGCGTTGAGCACGAAGTTGTTCACTTCAGTGAACACTTTCTCGACTGCGGCAATGTCGGCAGGGGTCGCGGAACCTCCGAATGCCGCGTCCACGGCGAACCCGACAGACGCCCCGACCACGGCAGCGCCCCCAGCGAGCACCACGAACATCCGCGTCCGTCGTTTCCGAGGAACGCTCACCTTTCCTCCGTTCCGCCGTCCGTTCGCCACCTACCCGGCTTCGTCAATTGATGTGGACCATGAACGCGGACTCGGTCGGCCAGCACGAACTTACTCACGGCGCAACTCATCGACTCCCGTGATCGTGGTCGCGCGATCTGTCGCCTGCCCGCTGAGGTCCTTAGCCGGGGAAGTGCCTCCAGATCCGCCGCGGCACGAGATGGACGAGCGGCATCAGCACCCGGAGCGCCCGGGGAGCCCAGACGACGACGACGCCCGATCCGAGCGCCCGGACGACGTCGGCGGCGACGGCATCGGCTGTCGTCGCGAGGGGCAGCGGGCGGCGTCCCGTCGTCATCTTCGTGTGGACGAACCCGGGGCGCACGACGATCACCTCGACACCGCTCCCGACGAGGGAGTCGCCGAGCCCGCGGGAGAAAGCGTCGAGGCCCGCCTTGGCGGCGCTGTAGACGAAGTTCGCGCGCCGCGGCCGCACCGCCGCCGCCGACGAGAAGACGACGATGCACCCGCGCCCCTGGCGGCGCAGGACCCGCGCGAAGGCGACCATCGCCGCGGCGAGCCCGGTGAAGTTCGTCGAGATCATCTCGGCCGCGACACCCGCCGTGAGATCGTCGGGCCCGTCGAGGCTGAGGCGCCCGGCGGCGACGATCACGAGGTCGATCGGCCCGGCCCGGCGGGCGACCTCGTCGGCGAAGGCCTCGTGTGCCCCCACGTCGCAGGCGTTGAACGTCGCCGTCTCCACGTCGTCGACGCCGAGGGCGGTGAGCTCACGTCCGACCGCTTCGAGGGCGCTCTGGTGCCGCCCCGCCAGGAGCACCTTCGAAAGGCGCTGCTTGGCGAGTCGCCGCAGCACGGCCGCCGCGAGATCGGAGGCCCCTCCGAGGACGACCACCGTCTCGGGCATTGCGGCCACGCTGTCCATCCCGGCTCCCCGATGTCGACTCGAACCCGCGCCCGCGAGCGAACCCGCAGGCCGGATCATCGCGCGCCGCGGCGCGCGCGGCCTGTGAATCCGTCACCTGACACGAACTCGCAACCATCGCCCTCCGCAACGCCGGCGCGACCTCGGACGGCGGGTCGGATGCGATCCGGCGACGGAGACGGCACAATGCCGGGATGCGGCGTCTCGCCTTGCCGGCCGGGATCGGGATCGCGCTGGCGGTCGTCGGGAGCTTCACGACCGCCTTCACGACGGGCTCCGAGGTCGTCACCGCGGTGGCGATCGCCGCCTTCGTTTCGGCGAGCCTCGTCGCCACGCGCCGGCGCCCCATCGCGGGTCGCGCGCCAAAGCCCGCCGGCGGCGAACGGACCGAGCTTGCCAAAAGGGCCCCGTCGCCGGGGCGCGGCATCCTGGTCTGGGTCGTCGCGGCCGGAGTCGCGATTGCCTTCGAGCTCTCCAACTACTTCCTGTCACCGCGGTACGCGCACCCGACGGTCAGTTACTTCCTCAGCACAGCCGCCGGACACCAGTGGTCGCGCGGCATCCTTTTCGCGGCCTGGCTGACCCTCGGCGGCTACCTCGTCAGCCGATGAGCGACCACGCCCTCACGATCGTCGCCTGGATCGCCATCGCCGCGATGTTCGCCGGGCTCGAGATCGTGGCGTTGTCGAGCCGACGTCGCCTCGCGGGGATCGGCGGGGCGCTGAGGTCGATCGGCGGGGCGCCGGTCGGGCGCCTAGTCCTCGCGCTCGCCTGGATGTGGCTCGGCTGGCACGTCTTCGCCCGCTGACCAGACACCGCCGAGACCGGCGGCGAGCGCCCGTTCGAGCTCTGCGGCCGGGCATCCGGCGACCGCCGTCTCCGCCTCGAGCGACGTCTCGATCGCCCCGGCGTCGGCTGCCTCGACGGCAAGAAGCGATGCCAGCCGGTGCTGTTCGGGCCGGACGAGCGCCATCGTGAAGAACCACGCCCCGGTGCGGTCGCGTCGCTGGGCGAGCCCGGTCACCTTCCGCCCGCCAACCGTCAGCTCCCCCGGCCCGATTCCCGAGAAACAGATCTGGCGTGACCACGCCGTCTCGACGAGCCCGCCCGCGCGGACGGCGAGCCCGGCGGAGGTACCTGTCGCGGCGACGAGCGCGTCACGCCACAGCGCGCCGACGAAGGACGAAGCCCGCACGACGTCGGTGTCGAACAGCTGATCCGACACCGGCACGAAAAGGTCGAGCCAAACCTGCGCGCCGGGCAGCACGACCACCGCCCCGCCACCGCTCTTCCGCCTGACGAGCTCGAGCCCCGCGCCAGCACAGCGGTCGGCGTCGAACTCGGCCGGCGACTGCGCGCTTCCGAGCACGACGGCACCGACATTTGGATGGGCGAGGCAGGCGAGCCGGCGACCCCCGGGGTCCAGGGGTGCAACGAGCGTCGCGGGTGGGCCGTGGCGTTCCAGCAGCCGCCAATCGCCGCGCCAGGCCGGCGCCGGCTCCCCCACGCCGGTGGCGCTAGCCCGCGGCGCGCTCGAAAAGTGGCGCCACGTACGGCTCCCAGTCGGCACGCAGCTCGCCGGACGCGGCGAGCAGCCAGACGCGCGACCTGGGCGCATGCGGGGCGCGGCGGAGCGTGAACCCCGCCTCTTCGAGGAGTCGGTCCTCCTTTAGGGAATTGCAGCGCCGGCACGCCGCGACGACGTTCTCCCAGATGTGCGTCCCGCCGCGGCTGCGCGGCGTCACGTGGTCGATGTTCTCGGCCTGGCCGCCGCAGTACTGGCAACGGTGCCCGTCGCGGGCGAACACGCTGCGACGGGTGATGGCGATGCGCGCCGTGTACGGCACCCGGACGTAGTGCGCCAGGCGCACGACCGACGGCTCGGGGAACGAGACCCGCGCAGCGCGGTAGAGCCGGCCCGTCTCGTGGACGAGCTCGGCCTTCTCCTCGATCACGAGAACGAGCGCCCGGCGCGAGGACACGACGCAGATCGGCTCGTACGTCGCGTTGAGAACGAGGGACCTCCCGTCCACGTCAGGCCCGATCGTCCCCGAAAACATTGCACACCGGCATCTGCGGCGAGGCTAGCGCGCCACCCGTCTGCGTGAGCGCCAAGTCCCTTGCAGCACGCGCATCTGGCGGGCCCATTCGAGATAATCGGCGAGATCCTCCGCCGAGGGGACCGCGGTCGCGGTTCCGTAGGCGACCTCCATGCGGAAAGCGATCCAGTCCGGGTCAGGCAGCGGGAGGAACGGGCGGTGGTGCCACCAGCGCCTCCGAACGAGGCTCAGCCCGAGCCGCGCCGCGGCGGGAACGAGTCGCGGCCGGCGGACGACGACCGCGGCCATGGAACGGAACTGCGCCGCAAGGGCCGCCCGATCGGCCCGGTCCACAGCGCTCAGCGCTCGCGACCGAATCGTGACCGCAGGCGCCGACCGATCATCGACAGCTCCTCGGAAAGCACACGCGGCCTCGCCTTGCGGCCCGACGCGTCGGCCCGCCCGAAGACCTGACGGGCGCTGCGCTCGAACAGCAGCGCCGCCACGAGCATGACGAGGAACCCGAAGGTCCCGATCAGAGTGGACGAGCGGAACGAGACGAGCAGCACGGCGAACCCGATGAGGAAGATCACCGCCGACCACCACATCGAACGGCCGGCGAGCGAGCGGGAGGGCTTTGTCCGGACGCGGCTCGCGAAGCCACGGTCGTGCTCGAACAGCTTCTGTTCCATCTCGTGGAGAATGCGCTGCTCGTCTTCCGAAAGCGGCACCTTCTCCCCCTTCTCTGCGCGCCGGTCGGCAGGCGCTGACCGGGCCACGGCGTCCGTCCGCCACGCTAATCCCCCGGCAACTCCCCGCCGCGCGCGACCCATCCCCGCGCGTGCTCGCCCGAGGCCGCTCGATCGCTCCCGAGCGCCGTTTCCGGCCGGGTCGGCCGCCGCGCCGCCCGGCGCCCGGCCGCCGCCGCCGAGGTGATGGCGTCTGGCCCGAAGCGGCGCCGGATCTCGTCCGCCGCCACCTCGACCTCGTCGCCCCGGCCCGCGGGCGCGGCGAGGTCCCGACCGGAGGCGGCGTCGGCGAACAGGCCGAGCTGCACGGCGTGCTCGAGGTTCGACTCGCCGAGGTTCGACACCGATACGCCAAGGAGGCGCACCCCGCGGCCGGCGTCGACCGCCTCGAGCAACGCCGTGGCGACCTCGGTGATCTCGGCGGCCGAGGTCACCGGGCGGTCGAGCGATCGGGAACGGTCGATCGTCTCGAAGTCGCCGAACCGCACCTTCACCGACACCGTCCTCGCCGCGACGCCCCGGGCCCGGCAGCGCGCCGCGACCGAGGCGGCGAGCTCGCGGGCCTTGCTGGCGAGCGACGCCGGGTCGTGGTCGTCGACGTCGAACGTCCGCTCGTGGCCGATCGAGCGCAGGACACGGTCGGTCACCACGCGCCGGTCGTCCCGCCCGGCCGCGAGGTCGAACAGCGCCGCGCCGTGCGCCTCCCCGAACATCGCGACGAGTCGTTGGCGCCCGACGAGAGCGAGGTCCCCGACCGTCGTCACGCCGATGCGGCGCAGGCGTTCCGCCGTGGCGGGCCCAATCCCGGGAACGGCCCGGACGGGGTGGGCGTGGAGGAAGGAGAGCTCGTCGGCGGGGGCGACGAGGACGACGCCGGCGCCGGGGTCGAATCCACCGGGTCGGACGCGGGGTTTCGCCGCTTTCGAGGCGAGCTTGGCGACGAGCTTGGTCCGGCCGATCCCGATCGCGCAGGCGAGCGCGAGCTCGTCGAGGACGCGGCGCCGCAGGTCCGTCGCGATCGTCCAGCTGTCACCGAACAGCTGGTGCGCCCCGGACACGTCGAGGAATGCCTCGTCGATCGAGATCGGCTCGACGATCGGCGTGACCTCGTGGCAGAGCCCGACGAGGCGCGCGCTCACCTTCTCGTAGTCCTCGTGGTGTCCGGCGACGACGACGAGACCCGGGCAGCGCCGGCG
>Ga0326728_10007342_pt1 | contig 28423 bp, 23 predicted proteins | sample MB3enrmetagenome_FD_207602 | JGI IMG/M metagenome (GOLD analysis project Ga0326728, IMG submission 207602) | Lab enriched peat soil microbial communities from McLean, Ithaca, NY, United States - MB31MN | ecosystem: Environmental > Terrestrial > Soil > Wetlands > Peat | place: USA: New York... | reverse complement strand
CGAAGACAAAGGCAAAAGCCAAACCCAAAACCAAAGCGGAGGCGGCCTAACGGCCGCGCGCTTTGTTTCACAAAGCGGACAGATCACGTATTAATAAAACCGGACAACTTGACTTGTTAACGACACGGCGCTACCAACACGGCGTCGACACGGCGTCGACTGGCGCCAAGCGCTGGTGCTGCAAGACGGCCTGCCGGTCGTCGGCGCCCGAGCGGCCCTGTGCACGCTGGGCTCGTGGTGCTACCGGTCGCGCCCGGCAAACTCCCAACCAGCAGCGTGTTCCAAGAGCGGCTGGTCGTCGCCGTCCCCGAAAAGTCGGATGTGGCAACGCACGCCACCATACGCCCAGAGGACATCGCGAAGGATCGTGTAGCCCTTCCCCGGCACGTAGAGCCCGGATTGTCTTGCCGCGCAAATCGCCAGCCCGTATCCAGACTAATGGTCTGCCTCGAAGCCGTTGTCGCGGTGGCCGAATCGGTAACCCCGGTTACAGTCAAGAAAATAGAAAACAAAGCAAACCTTTCGGTTAGAAATATTTCTCGTTTTGTTGAAATATTTTCTGCGAACGAATAAGATTGTCGGCACGTGCCCGCCTGGGTGATCTGACTCCCGCCCAACACCGGTCGAGAGACGCCGACCAAGAACTCGACCTTTTACCGTAAGACTGCTCGTCGCAAGTTTCGTTACAAACAGGAACCTTAATAAGCAGTCAAGGACCTACTGCCTGGGCCGACTTTAACGAATTTGAAACATCAGAGTTAAGTGTCGATCCTAATACTTAGGTTAGTCCGTCCTAGCTGCTGGCGGTCATCATGACACGCCAGTATTGTCCGGTTATCCACGGGGCAGGGACAATGAACGTGGATTTGCCGGCCATCGTCATCCAATCGGCCATCGTCACCCAACAGGAGCAGGCACCTCATGTCGTTAAGGCCAAAACTCAGCGTGTACTGGGCATCTTCGTGCGGCGGTTGCGAAATTGCGGTTGTCAACCTGCATGAGAAGCTTCTTAAACTCGATGAGCACTTCGAATTGGTCTTCTGTCCCTGCTTGATGGACACCAAGCGAGCGGATGTGGAAGCCATGCCGGACGGGAGCATCGCCATCACTCTTTTCAACGGTGCAATCCGCACGGAAGAAAACGAGGAGATGGCGCTTCTTTTACGGCGGAAGTCGAAACTGCTCGTGGCCTTCGGTGCGTGTTCCTTTCAGGGGGGAATCCCGGCGCTCAGTAATTTCCATTCCCGGGATGACCATTTCCGGACGATTTACGGGGAAAATGTGAGCCTCGACAATCTGACGCAGGTGGTTCCGAGGCCCCGTACCGAGGTCCCAGAAGGGACCTTGGAATTGCCGGTTTTCTACGCGAAGGTCAGGACGCTGGCGCAATGCGTGAAGGTTGACTACTTCATGCCCGGTTGCCCACCTGAGCCGCATCAGGTTTGGAACGTCATGGAAGGAATCATGAGCGGCCAGACTCTTCCTCCACCGGGAAGCGTGATCGGTGCGGGCACGTCAAGCGTGTGCGACGAATGCGCGCGCACCCGGGCCACTAAGGTTGTCCCGCGGTTCTACCGGACGTTCGAAGTGGCTCCCGACCCCGACAGGTGCCTATTGGAACAAGGAATCGTCTGCATGGGCATCGCCACGCGGGACGGCTGCGGGGCTCCCTGCCCCAAGGCAAACATGCCGTGCACCGGCTGTTACGGCTCGCCGGAGGGTGTGCGGGATCAGGGGGCCAAGATGGTGGCGGCACTGGGTTCCATCCTGGATATGGGCGAGTACAAGGGAACAACCCCAGAAGAGCTCACCCAGAAAGTCGAGGCGCTTCTCGCTTCCATTCCCGACCCGGCAGGGACCTATTACAAGTACGGCGCCGCGGGTTCGATTCTGGGGGGCAAAGCACAATGAGGCGGATCTCGATTAATCCGATTACAAGGCTGGAAGGGCACGGGAAAATCGATATCTTTCTCGATGAACACGGAAACGTCGCCAATACCTATTTTCAGGTTCCCGAGCTGAGGGGCTTCGAGCAGTTCTGCGTGGGCAGGCCTGCCGAAGACATGCCGGTGATCACCAATCGTATTTGCGGCGTGTGCCCGGAAGCTCACCACATGGCCTCGGTAAAGGCCCTGGACCGGCTCTTTGGCGTGGAGCCGACGCCCGCTGCGAAGAAAATCCGCGAACTCTTCTATACGGCGTTCTTCGTGACCGACCATACCACGCATTTCTACGCGCTGGGCGGACCGGATTTCATCCTGGGTCCGGACGCCCCGCCGGCAGAGCGGAACATCCTGGGCGTCGTCAAAAAAGTGGGCATCGAGGCCGGCAAGCAAGTCATTGAATGCCGGGCCAGAAATCATCACGTCATCCAGATGTTAGGTGGCAGGGGCATTCACCCTGTCGCTGGGGTTCCGGGTGGGTGGAGCAAAGCTGTGTCAGCCGCCGAGCGGGCTGAGATCGAGACTATTGCCAACCAGAACGTCGAGTTCGCACTGTTCACCTTGAAGGTTTTCGACCAGATCGTCCTGGGCAATCCTGCTTACCTCGACCTCGTTCTATCCGATGTCTACCACCACCGGACATACTCCATGGGGACGGTCGATGAACAAAACCGGCTGAATTTCTACGATGGCAAAATCCGGGTAGTCGACCCCGAGGGCCGCGAGTTCTTGAAATACGATGCCTCCGATTATGCCCAGCACATCGCCGAGCGCGTCGAACCCTGGACTTACTTGAAGTTCCCCTACCTGAAGAAGATCGGCTGGAAAGGCTTTGTGGACGGCGCGGAAAGCGGAGTCTACACCGCTACGCCCCTTTCGCGGCTCAACGCCGCCGACCGTCTGGCCACACCGCTGGCGCAGGAGCAGTTCGAGCGCTTCTATCAAACACTGGGCGCCAAGACCGTGAATGGCCGTTACCAACCCGTGCACCACCGGTTGGCCACTCATTGGGCGCGCCTCATCGAGTTGCTGTATGCCGCCGAGCGGATGCAGGAGCTGGCGCGCGACCCCGAAATCACTTCCCCGGAGATTCGGAAGATTCCGCAGAACGTCGCAGGGGCCGGCGTGGGGTGTGTCGAGGCGCCGCGTGGCACATTAACTCATCACTATGTGTCAGACGAAAGAGCGATCCTGACCAAGGTGAACCTGGTTGTGGGCACAACGAACAACCACGCTGCCATCTCCATGTCCATCCGCAGAGCGGCAGAGAAACTGATCCAGGGATTTGCGGTCGTAGAAGAAGGACTCCTCAACCGGGTGGAGATGGCTTTCCGGTTGTACGATCCCTGTTTTTCCTGCGCCACACATGCGCTGCCGGGCGCCATGCCCCTAATGGTGAATATCAAGAGCCAGGAAGGGGAAACGCTGAAGTCTCTGCGGCGCGACGGGTAAGGGCCGGATATGTCGACGATCATCATCGGGATCGGAAACCCCGTGCTGTCAGATGACAGTGTGGGGATCAAAATCGAGCACACGCTTGCTCACGCGCTCCGGGCCCGGCCCGACGTCGAGACGCGCGAACTCTGGGCCGGTGGCCTGCGCCTGATGGAAGCCCTGAAGGGGCATGAGCGGGCGATCATCATTGACGCCATCGTGACCGAGGGTGGCAAGCCTGGGTCCGTCTACACGCTCAAGCCCACGGACCTGCAGCAGTCCCGGAACACCTGCTCTTCGCACGACGCGGGCTTTCAGGAGGCTTTGGAGCTGGGGACGATGCTGGGGTTGAACCTCCCACCGCAGATTACTATCTGGGCGATTGAGGCGGGTGACGTTGAAACCTTTAGCGAGAACTTGACCCGGGACGTGGAGCGCGCGGTCCCCATAGTCGTCGAGGGAGTGATGCGGCAGATCGGCATGGAAAAGCAACTTTCCGCATCGGGAGGGGAGCAGAGATGAAGATTGGCGTCTATTTTTGCAAGTGCGGCACCAACATCGCCGAGAAGATCGATCCGGAAAGGGTAGAGAAAGAGGTGTGCGCTCTCCCCAACGTTGCCTATTGCAAATCCTGCGAGTACCTCTGTTCGGAAGAGGGCAAGACCTTCCTCGAGCAGGATCTGAAAGACGAAAAGCCGGATCGCGTGGTGATCTCAGCCTGTTCGCCGCGTGATTATGAGCGGACGTTCCGTGAGTGCGTCGCCGCTGCCAAGATCAATCCTTACTTGATGCAAATGGTGAACGTGCGGGAGCAGGTGGCATGGGTGACGGCGGACCCGGAGCAGGCCGCGCAAAAGACGGTGCACTACATTCGAGGGGCCGCCAGGAGGGTGAGCCTTCACGCGCCCCTGGAGGAAAAGGAAATCGCGATGTGCCCGGATGTGCTGGTAGTGGGTGCGGGGCCCGCCGGCTTGAAAGCGGCGATGGCGCTGGCGGACTCTGGACGGAAGGTCATTTTGGTCGAAAAAACCCCCGTGCTGGGTGGCCTACCGGTCCGCTACGAAGACTTGTTTCCCAACCTCGAGTGTGGCCCTTGCATGCTGGAACCGGTGCAGGCAGAAATATTCCAGTCCAAGCATATTGAGATCCTCACACTCTCCGAGGTGGCCGAGGTTGTGGGCTATTGCGGCAATTTTACGGTCAAAATCCGGCAAGCTCCCCGCTTCGTGGATCTGGCGAAATGCATCGGGTGCGGCGAGTGCGTCAACCCTTGCCCGGTCTCCACACCCAACGAGTTCAATTGCGGCCTCGATCAGCGGAAAGCCATGGCGTTTGCCCTGAAGGGGGGATTGCCCAACGCACCCCGCATCGACATGAAAGCCTGCCTCCGGGCGAGCGGAGAAGACTGCGCCATCTGTCGAACGGCCTGCCCAGTCGACGGCGCCGTCCAGTTTGATGACCAGGAAAGAATCCTCACCAGGAACGTCGGCGCCATCATCCTGGCGGTGGGGTCAAGTCTCTACGACTGCACGGTCTTTCCCAACCTGGCGTACGGGAAGGGTGGGGACGTCTACACGAGCCTGAAGTTCGAACGGCTGCTCTCCGCCAGCGGGCCCACCGGCGGCAAGCTGTTGACGCGCGCCGGCGCCCCGCCTCGCAGCGTGGCCATCCTGCACTGCGTAGGGAGTTTGGATGAGCGCCACAAACCCTATTGTTCGGGAGTGTGTTGCCAGTACGCCTTCAAATTCAATCAGCTCGTGCACCACAAGCTGCCCGAGGCGAAGGTCTTCCACTTCTACCGCGAGCTCGTAACCCCGGGCAAGGAGGAGTGCGGGTTGCTGGCGCGCGCCATGGCCCACCCGCACGCCCAGTTTATCCGCTATGGCAATCTTGCGGATCTTAAGGTCGAAGCCGCGCTAGGTTCGAACCGCCTGCGCTACCGTGATGGGGGAGCCGAACGCGAACTGGAGGCGGACATGGTCGTGCTCTGCCCGGCGATTGTTCCCTCAGAGAGCTCGAAGCGCCTGGCGGCGATGGTCGAGGCCGGCCTCGACAAGTTCGGATTTTTCGACGAACTCCATGGCAGGGCGGACTCGGGTCAAAGCAAAATCAAAGGAATCTTCCTGGCAGGCACCTGCCAATCCCCGAAGGACATTCAGGGCTCCATGAACCAAGCAATGGCAGCGGCTGGGTACGTGCTATCGCAACTAGCCACGGGCAAGAAGCTCAAAATCGAGCCCATCACCGCACGGGTTCGAGAGGACGCGTGTTCCGGATGCCAGGTTTGCCGCGGTGTGTGCCCGTACAAGGCCATCGGCTTCGATCTGGATCACCAGGTTTCGGTAGTGAACCCTCTGCTTTGTCACGGCTGTGGGACTTGTGTGGCGGCGTGTCCGTCGGGCGCGATGGAGGGCAACCACTTCACCATGGCTCAGATCTCAGCGGAAATCGAGGGGGTCTTACAATGACCACGGAAAACGTGAACGCCCGGCAGGACAAGTTCGAGCCCAAAATTGTGGGATTTTTGTGTAACTGGTGCTCCTACGCCGGAGCAGATAAAGCTGGCCTGGCACAAACTCCCTATCCGCCCAACGTCCGGGTGGTGAAGTTCATGTGCAGTGGAAGGGTGGACCCGCAATTCGTGCTCCAGGCCTATGAGAATGGCGCGGATGGGGTGCTGATCCTGGGATGCCATTTTGGAGATTGCCACTATAAAGAGGGGAACTTCCGGGCGACCCAGCGTCACCGCATGTTGCTGCAACTGCTCAAGCAGGAAGGCATTGAAGAAGAGCGATGCCGATTCGACTACGTGTCGGCGAGCGAAGGCGATAAGTTCGTGCAAGTAGTAACGGAAATGACCGAGGCGATCAGAAAGCTAGGACCGCTTCACAAAGCAGTTCATCTCTAAACCCAAAGGAAATTCATAACATGACAAAAACTCTTGATTGCAAAGGGCTCCAGTGCCCTCAGCCGCGGCTTAAGATGTCTCTGGAAGCGATGTCCATGAAACCGGGCGACATCCTGGAATGTTGCGCAGACTGCCCCACGTTTGAGTCCGACGTAAAGGAGTGGTGCAAGACCAGCAAGAAAGCCTTGCTGTGGTTCAAAACCGAGGGTGATGGCCTCAAGCGGTGCCAAGTGCGGATATAAATCGGACCGTCCTTCTTCGCTCCCCGAAATGAATCCGGAAATGCTACGGCGCACCGTCAGCGCTAGAGAACGGCTTTCCGATATGCCGTTCCAATATTGCGATCGCGGATTCGACCGGGCAGCGCGGCATCCCAAGCTGCTTTTGAATCGCGGCTCTCAACTCAAACATGTTTTCAAGGTGGGTGACGGTAGACCTGCCGGCTTCATGACGGTGTAGATCACGGCCGATCAGATCCAGCGAATAGCCATCGAAGACGCGGCTGACCCGAAGGCACTTCATGAATGTGGAGCTCAGCGCATATGAGTTCAAAACAACCTGATCGAAGAACTCCCTCGGCCTCGGGGGATCATGCACAACGTATCCCAGGCAGTACTCCGCCCGGGAAAACATGCTCATGTGGAATCCATCGTTTTCCGCATCCGTGTCGAGCACGTAACGGTTGATCCCCTCTTCGACCTGAACGGGGAGCTGGTCGAGCCTGATCGGCTCTCGAAAGGGCGCCGCAAAGCCCACATCGACGTGATAAGCAACGCCGTCGATTCGCACGCGAATACACGTATGGACGTTGGGCCGGCTCATGTCGGCCCCGAGCAAGACTGCGTCATAACCGAGCTCCCGCAGCAGGTCCGTCAGGAATGGATTGTTGGTGTAGCAAGTGCCGCCAAGGTCTGAGAACTCGATACCATCCAGAAACTCAGGCAGGGTTGTGACGCGGCCGGCGCCCTCTCGATCGTATAGCAACAACTTGGAAATGTTCTCGAAGGGCACGATTGATAGATGCCGCCGGACTAGCGTTCGTAGTCCGCTCAACCCGGAGGGATGGCCTTCTATCCGAAGGAGCCTCCGATAGCGCTGGAATGGGCCGGTCATTTGGCGGCGAATTTCCTCTTCGAATCATCCAGGTTAGCCGAGGAATGCCGGCCACGGGTTCCAACCCAGATTCGGCGTGGCTGTGCGCAGTGGCAGCGAGACAGGCCAGTTCGCGGCTCATGCCGGCGCGGCGCGGGCATTCAACTCGCGGAACGCAGCCTGGTATGCCGGGTGGTCGTAGCGCGGCATCTGGTGTTCCTTCTTGTAGCGGGTCTCGGAGGGATTCCCTTTCCATTCCCCCTTGAGGGGCACGGGCAACGACAGGAGTCAGGCCGGCTGTTTGCAGAAACGATCGTCTGTTCATTGTGCGCTACTCCGGCTTCACTTCGAGCAACAGGTGCTTGTCGAATGTGACATCAAGAGCTGCTACAGGCCCATGCACGGTCCCGAGATCCTTGCCGTCCACATAGTCAGTAACGTGGTAGGCGCGTTCTGTGAGGCCGCGCAATGCGATCTTGCCGCTCCAGTGCGGTGCGAAGAAGGCATAATACATGCTGCCATCTTTACGAATCGCGTGGGCTTCCGGGCGGTCAAAGCCAATGTCGTACAGGCCGCCGAGATATTCTCCGCGAGAGAGCATTTTCTCTTTATAGATGCCAAGCCACTTTTCGAAGGCCTGTTCACGCGCGGGCGTCAGGTCGTTTCGCTTCCTCTCCGCCGAGCCCTCCGGCCACACGAAGTTCGTGCCGAGCACGGCACCGACGCCCAGCGCTGAGGCGAAATCATCTTTGTACATGTCGACGTGGTCGCTAAAGTAAGCCACGGAGTCGCCTTGCAGCGCTTTGAGCGTTTTCCCCTTAGTGCGGACTTGATAGGCTGACTCTGGATCGGACGCCACCGACATGTTGAAGAACGGCATGGTGAAGAAGGAGTAAGCGTCGCCGCATGGGCAGAACTCAACCAGCGCGTCGGATTTGACCTGGCGGGCCGTATCGTAGAGCGCCTTGAAGAACAGCGGCATCCCCTCGACCGACTCTTCGGGACGGGCGTGGTGGTGAGCGGGATTGTAGCAGGGCGGAGCGCCGTTCATGTGCTGGCCATCGAGCTTCAGCCCGTCAAAACCCCAATCCTTCATGGCCTTCACCACGATCGCCTTGTGATATTCGATGACATCCGGATCAGCCGGGCACAGATACCACGAGTTCCAATACGAGATCTTTTGCTTGCTGCCGTCGGCATTCAGCAGCAGCCAATCCGGGTGCTTCTTCACCAGCTCCGTTCCTGGATCGGCAGCCAAAGGCGCCCACCACAATTGCGCCTTGAAACCCTCGGCGTGAATCTTGTCCACCAGCGCCTTCATATCCGCATCGCCATTCGGATATTTCTGGGGATTCAGGAACCAATCGCCTTGCGCCGTTTGCCAGCCGTCATCCAGCGTCACCCAAGTGAAGCCGAGTTTCTTCACAATGGGCAGTGCGCCGAAAAGCTGAGCGGGTTTCATCTTCCGCCCATATCCCCAGGCGCACCAGATGGGCTGGAACGCGCTGTCGGGGGAAGCGTCGAAGTGGACACCCTGCGCGATCATCATCTCGCGATAGTCACGTAGGGTTTGAAAATAGTCGCCTTCGTGAACTTCAACGAAGGTCCGGAGGGTCGACATGGTTTCGCCGGGTTTGAGCGTCCGGTCGTGCTTGAACTCCACGGCGACGGTGGCGTGCTCCGCGTCAGGTTGGGTCACCGGTAGCGAAACCAACTTTGGCGCCATTGCCAGATGACCGACGCCAATACCCACGTCGCGCCGCCAGACATCGATCACCGGGGTTCCCCCGCCGTAATCGGAGGCGTTCATGCCGAGATAGTTTTCTTGCTTGAAGCCTGGTTTCAATGGCACGATCCAATCCGGCCTTTTCTCATAAGAGCCGCTCTCGAAGGACCAGAAGGCGGGGCTCTTCTCAGATCCCGCGTTGATGGAGTAGTGCTGATTCGTCCAGCCGTTGACCGCGAGATCGGACGTCCCCGTGTTGGTGTACCCGACGTCGAATACCGCCGCCCGCGGGAACCGGTCACCATACACGGCAACGGTAATCGTTTTCTTCAGCGACGGCGCCGTGCCTGTGACGACAAAGAGTGCGGAAGGCGCACCCAGAGGGTCACGCGTACGGATGCCGCCGATTAGGTTCTTCTCGTCCTGCAACGTAAAGTCGGTGATGTTGCGGCCCGCCACGCGAATGGATTCGGAAGGAGAGAAATCGCCGATTACGATTTCTCGTCCGCCGAACAAGGCGACGACCCGGCTGTGCATGGTGCTGTCGAACTCGATACGGATGTTCTTACCCTCGACGCGCGCGGCCTCCGCCGCGAAGGCGTGAGCGCTCATCAACCCGAGCACGGCGATCATTAGACTCTTGAGTGTGTTCATGCAGTCTCACATTATCAAAGCGGAGGGGGAACTGGGGGAAAATAAAGTCCCAATTTAGGTAAGACAAATGCGGCAAATCGTGGGCGAGGGGAGAGCCGTGCCCTGAGGGGGCAAACAAGGATACACTATCGCACATGAATACCTTGTTTAACCGAAGGCAACTGATCCAGGCGGCGGCTGCGGCCACGGCGCTACGGGCAACCTCGCCGGCTGCGGTTCAGAAGAAAATAAGGCTGGGGGTCATCACGGGCCTCTCCAAGGATCCCGAAGCCACGATCAAACGCGTTCACGACCTCGGTTTTCCGACTTGCCAATTGGCCATCGAGGCATTCGACGACAGCGTCGTAGCCAAGCTTCGCGAAGCCCTGGCCAAGTACAGCATTGAGGTCAGCTCTGCGGTCGCGACGGGGCCGGCCCCGGAGGTCTATGACTTCTATCACGGCCCGCTCACAATTGGCGTGGCGCCGCGGCAATATCGCGAGGCGCGTATCGCGCGCATCAAGCAGGTGTCGGACTTCGCAAAGAAGGCTGGCATCCCCGGCGTGCAGACGCATTGCGGGTTCATTCCCGAGAACCCCAACGAACCGCTTTACACCGAAACCGTGAACGCCATCCGCACGGTGGCCCAATACTGCAAGAACAACGGCCAGACGTTTCGCTGCGAAACCGGGCAGGAGACGCCCATCACGCTGGTCCGGGCCATCAAGGATGTCGGTCTGGACAATGTCGGGGTCAACTTCGACGCGGCCAACTTGATTCTCTACGGCAAAGCGAATCCGGCGGACGCGGTCGAGCTGCTCGGACCGTATATCATGGGTGTGCACGCTAAAGACGGTCTGTATCCAACCGACCCCAAGCAGCTGGGCCGTGAAGTTGCGATCGGTCAGGGCAAGGTGAATTTTCCGGTGATCATCGCGCACCTGAAGAAGATTGGCTATCAGAACCCGCTGACGATTGAGCGCGAGATTGAGGGTGCGGAGCAGACCAAGGACATTTTGGCGGCAAAGGCATACTTAGAGAAACTGATTGGCTGAAGGAGACAAAGCAATGAATAACGAAGCAATCGGCCGGCGTACATTCTTGACGGCCGCAGCCGGTACGGCTGCATTCACGATTCTGAAACCGCAAAGTGTGCGGGGAGCACAGGCGAACTCAGCAGTGCGCGTGGGGTTGCTTGGTTGCGGCGGGCGCGGTACCACCCACACCGAGACGATTCTGAAGAACACCGACGCGCGCATTATTGCGTTGGCTGACATGTTTCAGGACCGCCTGGACAACGCCAAGCAACAGGTCGATAAGATGTCGGCGGCGAAGGGCCACGGCGGCGTCGAGCAGACCTTCGTGGGCCCCAACGCGTACAGGCAGATTCTTGATTCGAAGGAAGTGGATGCCGTGGTAATCGCGACGCCTCCGTACTTCCACGTGGAGCATCTCGCCGCCGCAGTGGCGGCAGGCAAGCATGTCTATTGCGAAAAACCGGTAGCGATCGATGTTCCCGGCGCCAAGCGCGTGCTCGAGATCGGCAAAAAGGCGGAAGGGAAGGTCAGCCTGGATGTGGGCTTCCAGATTCGCATGGCGCCGCCATATGTCGAGCTGGTGAGACGCATCCACGCCGGCGCGCTGGGCCAGATCGTTTCCGCCGAGGCTCATTATTACTGTCCGCGCATCGATTTCAGTTTTCCGGATGCTCCCGAGCCGGTACGGCGCCTGAGGAACTGGTTACAGGACCGCGTGCTATCGGGTGACATCATCGTGGAGCAAAATATCCACGCTATCGACATCTGTAACTGGGTTCTCCAAGGCCATCCCGTGAAGGCCGTCGGCCGCGGCGGACACAACGGGCGCGACTTTCCAGGCGACTCCTGCTACTCGCATTTCGATGTGGTGTTCCAGTATCCGAATGATGTAGATGTCAGCTTCAGCTCAACCCAGTTCGGTAAAGTGCAGTCCGATGTGAACGAGCGCTTCTTCGGAATGAAGGGATCGACACAATCGCCCTACTCCGGGCCTCTGGGAATCTGGGGCGAGGAGCACTGGATCTGGGGAGGAAGCGAAAAACCGGCGGCGGAAGGCCAATTTTCAGCGACCGGTGCATTCTCGGACAACCTGGCGGAAGCGGACCCGGAGAAGCAGAAGGGGTTCATCGGCAGCATCACCAGCGGAAAATGGCACAATCAGGCGGCGCTGGGAGTGGAGTCTGCGCTGACGGCGATGCTGGGCCGGCAAGCTGCGTATTCGGGCCGCGAGGTCACGTGGGACGAATTGCTGCGCTCGAACGAGCACTGGGACGCCGGTATTGATCTCAACAAGCTGGCGTAGGCCGGCTTCACGCTAGTACGATCACGCCGTGTGCTAAGCTGGGCACGACAAAACCATGTGGCGCGGCGATTATCTGTTTCTTCTGCGCAATTTAGTGCTGAAAGATTTTCGCACGCGCTACCGCAACATGTCGCTGGGGATGTTGTGGTCATTGGTCAACCCGCTGATTATGATGACGGTGCTGACCTTCGTATTCACCAGAATTTTTCCCGTCACGAAGACGCCGTACTATCCGGTCGTTGTGTTGTGCGGCCTGGTTCCGTTCAATTTTTTCAGCCTAGCCTGGGCGAACGGGACCACCTCGATCATTGACAACGCTCAACTGATTAAGCGCGTACCGGTGCCGAGAGAAGCCATGCCCATCTCCAGCGTGCTGGGCAATGCCGTTCATCTGTGTGTCCAGGTGGGGTTGCTATTGCTGACGGCGCTGGCCTTCGGGCTGGGGATGAACCGCTACTGGCTTTGGCTCCCGGCGCTGTGGATTTCCGAGCTGGTCTTCGTCTGCGGCTGCTCATTGCTCTGCGGCGCGCTGGATGTCTACGTACGCGACATGCGCTACGTGGTTGAGTCCGCCAGCCTCGTGCTGTTCTGGCTGGTGCCGATCTTCTATCCAACCACCATGATCCGGCCGCAGTACGTGAAGCTCTACCAGTTCAATCCCATCACGGCCCTGGTGATGGCGCTGCGGTATATCCTCATCGAGGCGAAAGCGCCGCCTATACATCTGTTGTCGCTCCTGTTCTTGGTTTCATTCGGCATGCTGGCGTTCGGATGGCTGGTGTTCCGCCGGCTGAGCCGCCAGTTTTACGACTACCTCTGAACTAGGGACGCCCGCGTCATTTCCGTAGCTGCCCCGCATGGTAGGATGAGTTTTGGGCGGAGTACTCGCCTCCACCGCCTGTCTTGGCGGCCTTGCGAGGCTTCCGTACCGAACTCGCCAGCGCCGATCGGAGAGCTATGGCAAGTGGCCAATGTCTTCTGAAACTGACTCCATCTCCGCAGGCGGGCCTTCCACTGTACAGGCACAGTTGCCGCAACCGAAAGACCTGACGGCGGCTATTGCCATCAGCGCCACCTTCACTTCCGAGGCCCTGGAGCCCACGCTCGCTTTCTGGCTACGCAAACTGAGGCTCGACCTCCAGATCCGCTTCGCCTCCTACAATCAGGTCTTTCAGCAATTGCTCGATCCGGCCGGTCTATTCGCCGGTAATCGGAACGGCTTGAATGTGGTGCTGGTGCGGTTCGAGGATTGGGCACGATTTCGTGGCCATGTAAGCATCAATGAGCTTGAAGAAAATGTCGTTCGCTTCGCCTCCGCCTTGCGCTCCGCAGCCAGTACGCTGCCCTCGCCGATCATGGTCTGCATCTGCCCGGCTTCTCCGGAATTCTTGAGTGATGCCGGTAACGCGCAATTCGCGGCGCAATCGGAGGAGTCTCTCCAAAACGAGCTTCGCGATCTAAGCTCGGTGCATGTCGTAAACACCGCCACGCTACAGCGCCTCTACCCCGTGCCCGAGTATTATGATCCTCACGCCGATGAACTGGGCCACGTGCCCTACACACCGGAGTTTTTCACCGTATTGGGGACTGTGATTGGGCGCAATCTGCACGCCGCTCGCGCCAGCCGGTACAAAATGATCGCCCTCGATTGCGATGAAACGCTGTGGCAAGGCGTCTGCGGCGAAGACGGGCCGGAGGGAGTCCGCCTGGATGAGAATCACCGGGCGCTTCAGAACTTCATGCTGGCTCAGCGCGACGCCGGCGTCCTTCTTTGCTTGTGCAGCAAGAACAATGCGGAGGACGTATACGAGACTTTCCGGGCCCACCCCGAGATGCCGCTCACGCTGGAGCACTTCACCGCAACACGTCTCAACTGGGAGCCGAAGTCGGACAATCTGCGCGCGCTCGCCGAACAATTGGGCCTTGGGCTCGATAGCTTCATTCTGGTGGACAACAGCGCAACGGAGTGCGGCGAGGTCCAGGCCGGGTGCCCGGAGGTCCTGACCGTGCTTTTGCCAGCCGAGGCTGGCGAGTTCGCCAGTTACCTGAACCACATCTGGGCATTCGATCGCTGGAGCACAACCGCCGAGGACCGCAACCGCGCCAAAATGTACGCGAAGGAAGCGGATCGAGCCCGTGCCGAGCAGCAATCGGCCAATCTCGAAGAGTTTCTGGCATCTCTCAATCTGCAAGTGCGCATCGCTCCGATGGCCGAGGATCAGCTCCCGCGCGTAGCGCAGTTGACCGTTCGCACGAATCAGATGAATTTCACCTCCATTCGCCGCAGCGAGAGCGCAATTCAGAATCTGCTGCGCTCCGAAGGCTATGAGTGCCTCACTGTCGAGGTGGACGATCGCTTCGGCAGTTACGGGCTGACCGGTGTGATGCTGATTCGCGTGGATGGCGACGCGCTGGTCGTGGATACTTTCCTTCTGAGCTGCCGTGCGCTCGGCCGCGGCGTGGAGCATCGTATGCTCGCCCGGCTCGGGAAGATCGCGAAAGAGCGGCATCTCGCGAAAGTGGAGATCCCATTTGTGCCGACTCCGCGCAACCGGCCCGCCGAAGCGCTGCTCCGGTCAATCGGCGCGGCATTCGAGCAACGCACTCCCACTGGATCCACGTTTCGTTTGTCCCCCGATTCCCTGGCAATGGTGAGTTACACGACGGCGAACCCGGCGCACTGTGCGAACCCGGAGCGGCGTGCAAGAACTATATCGGCTGTAAGCTCGACCCCTATCGACTACGCGGGAATCGCGCGCGATCTGAGCACTCCGGCCCAAATTCTCGAAGCGGTTCGCACAGCAGCCGGGCGGCGTCGCGCGCGCGCGGCGGAAGATGCGCCTAGAAGCCCCCTGGAACAGCAACTCGCCCAGATGTGGGCGGATCTGCTCGGTCTTCCCTGGGTTGGCATCCACGAGAATTTCTTCGACCTCGGTGGGCACTCGCTGTTGGCCGTGCAACTGCTATCTCTCGTGCGCCAAACCTTCGATCTCGATCTTTCTCTGAAGGTCGTCTATAGCGGCGACTTTACGGTCGCCGAACTGGCCAAGGCAATCGAACTCCGTGAGATCGAGAACGCCGGTTCCGATCGCTACGGAGACATTCTCAAAGAGCTGGAGAGCCTCTCCGACGAAGAGGTCCGCGCCCTCCTCGCCAAGGAACAGAACGGCGCACCCCGCAACAATCCCTAGCAGCATGCGCATCCTGCTCGCATCGAGCGCTTCTCACGTTCCGCCCCGCGGCGGTTCGACGCGCAGCAATCTCGCCTGGCTGGATGCCCTTGCCGCCCACGGTCACGTTTGCCGCGTGGTAGCTGGAACGCTGGCCGCTCACACACCCGAAGAACAGGCTCGAGTCCGGCGCGAAACAGAGGATCAGGACCTGGGCCGCACGGTTCATGAAGTTTACGCCGTTGCCGATCCAGTCAAGCGCGCCTCGGTCTTGAAGAGCCAGGTCCGTGAGTTCCAACCCGACTGGGTACTGGTTTCTTCGGAAGACATCGGCCAGGCGCTGTTGCGCGCCGCAAACGATGCCGCACCCGGGCGCGTGGTCTATCTCGCGCACACGCCGCAATTCTATCCTTTCGGCCCCGCAAGCTGGAGTCCGGACCGCGAAGGGGCAGAGCTGGTCGCAGGTTCCGCCGCGATCATCGCCGTCGGGCATCACACCGCGGAGTACATCGGCATGCACCTAGGACGGCACGCCGAGGTCATCCATCCCCCGATTTACGGCAGCGGGCCATTCGCGCGCCCAACCTCCGCCGAGCAGATTACTATGATCAATCCCTGCGCGGTGAAGGGAGTGTCGATTTTTCTCGCACTCGAGCACGAATTCCCAGACTGTGCTTTCGCCGCGTTGCCGGGCTGGGGAACTACCGCTGCCGATCGGCGCGCTCTCCTCGCGCACGCAAACGTCGTGTTGCTTAGGAACTGTAAGCATATCGACGACGTGTTGCAGAACACACGCGTCCTGCTCGTCCCTTCACTCTGGTTCGAGGGTTTCGGCCTGATTGTAGTGGAAGCGATGCTGCGCGGCATTCCAACGGTGGCCAGCGACGCCGGCGGCTTGCAAGAGGCCAAGCTGGGAAGCCGGTTCGTCATTCCCGTGCGGCCCATCGAGCGCTACGAGGCCGTGTTCGACGATCAAGGCCTGCCCCGCGCGATCGTACCGCAGCAGGATCTTGCGCCGTGGCGCGAAGCGTTGAGTGCGCTCCTTTCCGATCCTACTGTGTACGAACGCGAGTCGGCTGCTGCATGCGAAGCCGCTACTCGCTTTGTTTCCGGGCTGCGATCTTCCCAGCTCGAGGAGTTCCTTCTGGCTCTCCAGCCCGCACAGCCGGCGGCGCGCACGAAAGACCAACTGGCGCACTTGTCGCCGGAGAAGCGGGCCCTCCTGCTCCAGCGTCTGCGGGCGCGCTCGGACCGGTGAGTGCCGCGCAATATGCGAATTCTGCTGGCGCAAAATTCCCGCTACTATCCCGCTCACGGCGGTGGTGACAAATCCAATCGGTTGCTGGTGGAGGCGCTGGCCGCACGTGGGCACGCTTGCCTGGTTATCGCGCGCATCAGTCAGTTAGGCCCGCACGAGCAGGACGTTTTCTTAAGCGAGCTGGCTGCGCGCAACGTGCCCGTGGAGTCGGTGAGTGGCGGCGTTGTCGCCTTTCAGCGCGAGGGCGTAGAAGTGCATACCGTCACGAATCAACCGGGCTTGCGCCAATACTGCTCGGAGCAGATTGCGGCATTCCGGCCGGATGTCATTCTCGCGTCAACCGACGATCCCGCGCAGCTTCTGCTCGAACCGGCTCTACGCACGGAGTCCGCGCGTGTCGTCTATCTCGCCCGCGCCACACTGGCCTTGCCGTTCGGCCCCGATTCCGCCTTCCCCAGCACCGCGAAAACAGACATGTTACAGCGCGCCGATGCGGTTGTAGGCGTCAGCCAGTATGTCGCCGGCTACATCCGCCGTTGGAGCAGCATTGATGCCGTGCACGTGCCCATCTCGCTCCTCGATCCCGGGCCGTATGAGTCACTGGGACGCTTCGAGAACGAATTCGTCACGCTGGTGAACCCGTGCGCAGTCAAAGGGATCTCGATTTTCCTTGCGTTGGCCGAGCGCATGCCCCATGCGCGCTTCGCTGCCGTTCCTACGTGGGGCACGAATGCGGCCGACCGGCGCGCAATCGAGCAGCACGCCAACATTTCGATTCTGTCGCCAGTTGACGACATCGACACGCTGTTCGCCCGCACGCGCGTGCTGCTGGTTCCGTCACTTTGGGCCGAGGCTCGGTCGCGCATAGTGGTCGAAGCGATGCTCCATGGTGTGCCCGTGATCGCGAGCAACGTCGGCGGTATTCCCGAAGCGAAACTCGGTGTCGACTATCTGCTGCCGGTCAAACCCATCGCGACGTACCAGGAGCGCGTCGACGAGCAGATGGTTCCCGTGGCCGAGGTTCCAGAACAGGACATCCGCCCGTGGCACGAGGCGCTTAACCGGCTGCTCACCGATCGCGATCACTACGAACAACTGTCACGCGCGTCACGCCTGGCGGCGATGCGCTATGCCGATAGTTTGAGCGTGGTTCCCTTCGAGCACTTGCTGGAAAAGACGGCGGATAAGGCAAAAACGTCAGGAAGAAGCGCAACGAGCGAGCCAACCGCGGACCCGCTCGCAATTCTGTCTCCCGAGAAACGCCAACTGCTGGCGCTGCGGCTGCGAGCCAGGAAGCCGAATGCCGGATCGTGGTTCCCCTCCATCCAGGAATCCGAAGATGCAGCGACGCGTCTATTCTGTTTTCCGTACGCCGGCGGCGGCGCAAGCATCTTTCGCGGATGGCGCGAGCATATGCCGCACAGCGTCGCTGTGTGCCCGGTCCGGCTGCCTGGCCGTGAAACGCGCTTGAGCGAACCCGCTTTCGATCGCATGGAGCAACTGATTCCCGCGCTGCGCGAAGCCATCGAGCCGCATCTCGGCAAGCCCTTCGCGCTATTCGGCCACAGCATGGGCGCCGCCATCGCGTTCGAACTCGCACGGTCGCTCGCCACGCGCCCGTTAGCTCTCCTGGTTGCCGGCGCGCGCGCCCCGCAGTTGCGCCGCGATCACGTCCCGCCCCCGCCACCGTCGGATGAAGATTTGATCGACGAGTTGCGGCGGCTCAACGGCATTCCCCAGGAACTTCTCGAACATCAAGAGCTCGTGCATCTGGCGCTGCCAGCGCTCCGAGCAGATACCGCGCTGTATCGCAACTACGTGTACCAGGAAGGGCCGCCGCTCGATTGCCCCATTCGCGCCTACGGAGGTCAGGAGGACGAGAGAATCACCCGTCCTCACCTCGAAGCCTGGGCCGCCGAGACCACGCAATCCTTCCGCCTCGAAATGTTCCCCGGCGGTCATTTCTTTCTACAAACTCACCAGGCTGAATTCCTGAAAGCACTCGCTCGCGATTTGGTTGAGCTACTGGCTATTGCTGGCCGCGACCCGCAGCCGTAGCAGCCTTTTGCCTTTTGCCTTTTGCCTTTTGCCTTTTGCCTTTTGCCTTCTACTTCTCCCTGCTGATCCCCAGCGCGCGAATCCTCTTATGCAGGTTCGTGCGCTCCATGCCCAGCGCCCGCGCGGCGCCGGAGACATTCCAGTTGGCTTCCTCGAGGGCGCGCAAAATGTATTCGCGCTCCGCCGAGGCACGAGCCTCCTGCACGGTTGACCGCTGCGCCGTGTCGCGTTGCACCCGAATCTCCACGGGAATCGACTCCTTCGTCAGTCTTTCGCCCGTGGTCAAAATAGCCATGCGCTCAATGGCGTTGCGCAGCTCACGCGCGTTGCCTGGCCACGCGTAGCTCTCCAGCACCGGATACACATCGTCGGCGATCGTCTTCGCCTTGAAATTATTGCGCGCGCAAAAATCCTCTAGAAAATACTCGGTGAGCAGCCGGATGTCCTGCACCCGCTCGCGCAGCGCAGGCACGCGAATCGGCACTACGCTCACCCGGTAGTAGAGATCCTCGCGGAATTTGTCCTGGCTCACTAGTGACGCCAGTTCCCGATTCGTCGCTGAGATGACGCGCACCGAGACGCGGATCGATTGCTCTCCGCCTACGCGATGGAATTCGCCCTCCTGCAGCACACGCAGCAATTTCGCTTGCGATGCCGCATGCAGGTCGCCAATCTCATCCAGGAACAGCGTCCCTCCGTCCGCCAGCTCGAACTTGCCTCGCCGCATAGCGGCTGCACCGGTAAACGAGCCCTTTTCATGGCCGAATAGCTCACTCTCGATCAGCTCCGTCGGAATCGCGGCGCAGTTCACCTTCACAAAGGCCCCCGCTGCAAACGGGCTGTTGCGATGAATGTGCTCGGCGAGCAGTTCCTTGCCTGTGCCCGATTCCCCAATCAGCAGCACGCGCGCGTCCGATCGCGCCGCCATCGACGCCTGCTCCACGGCTTTCAGAAATGCCGGACTTGAGCCGATCATCTTCGGGCTCGAACCAACCAACTCGCGCAGGCGTTCGTTCTCCCGCTGTAAGTTGGCGTGCTCCAACGCGTTCTTCAGGGCCACCAGCACTTTCTCACGGCTGAGCGGCTTCTCAAGAAAATCAAACGCGCCCGCGCGCGTGGCCTCCACGGCGTCGGCAATAGTTCCGTGGCCCGAAATCATGATGGCCGGAGCGGCGCTTCCGTTCTGCTGAACGGAGCGCAGCAGATCGATCCCGCTACCGTCGGGCAGGCGCATGTCAAACAGAAATGCGTCGGCGCGCACCGCCTCACCGTTGGCGCGGAATTCCGCCACCGAGCGGCAGATCGACACCCCATATCCCTCGCGCTCCAGAATCATGCGCAACGAGCGGCCGATGTTGTCTTCGTCGTCAACGATCAGAACTTTTTTCGACGCCATGTGAGCTAGTGGGCAGTACTAAACGAAACGCCGCGCCGCCAAGTTCGCCTGCGACCGGCACAATATCACCGCCCGAAAGCAGCGCACTCCGGCGCGCGATCGAGAGGCCGAGGCCCATCCCGTTTTTTTTGAACGAAATCGTGGGCTGAAACAAAGTGCGGCGAGCCTGCTCGCTCAGCCCGGGGCCGGAGTCGTGGATCTCCACTGCCACGTGCCCGTTCGAAGCCTGGGTGAGGGCAAGCACGTTGCCGCCCGTGCCCGCGGCCTGCGCGGCATTTTCCAGGAGATTCACAAGAATTCCCTTGACCAGATCCTCATCAGCGACCGTGTGTGGAGTGCAAGGTTCCAGCCGAAGCGCGTAATTGATTTCCGGATGGCCGGCTTTCAGAAACGCTACCCGGTCTTCTACCAAAGCGTTGAGATCCAGCTCCGTGGGGCGCATCGGCGGCTCGGCCGAAAACTGCGAGAACGCCCGTACGCGCCGTTCGAGACTCTCGATCTCCTCGACGACAATTTGCGCCGCCTGCTCGAAAAAACCACGCTCCGCCCCGCTTTGGCGCGCTACCATCTCCTCCACCGTGAGCCGGATGGGCGTTAGCGAATTCTTAACCTCATGCGCCATCTTGCGGGCCAGCACTTCCCAGCTCGCAAGCTGTGTCAGGTAGATTAAGCGGTCGCGGCTCTGTTCCAGCCGTTCCGCGGTATTGTTGAACGCCTCGATTGCGCGCCCTATCTCATCGTCCCGCCGGCTGTCCAGCCGTACGGCGAAGTTTCCAGCGGCGAGTTCGGAAAGTCCCGCCGTCATCTGCTGGATGGGCCGGCTGACGTGGTGCGCTAGCAATGCAAGAAGTACCAGCGAAGCCAGCCACACGAGGGACGCCAGCAGCACCCAGGCGCCGATGAATCCGCGCGGCAGGTCGCGCGATTGCTCCCGGTACACCAGGTCCCGAGCCCGGTGCCACTGGTCTGAGAGCCGGTTCATTGGAATGGGCAGCGTGCGCGAGTAGACCAGCGCCTCACCCGGCCGCCGAACTGCATAATCGACCCTCTCGCCCTCTGCACCCGCCCGCCTGCAGTCATCGGCCTCGGAGCTCGACCAAAAACTACGCAACGGCTCCGGCCACGCTGCCAGGTCCTTCTCCGCATAGTGCCGGGCTACCGTGCTGCCACCCTTCGCCGCCGTCTTCAAATCCTCACAGGCCTGGTGATACAACTCCCGGCCGGTGATTTCCAACGAGCGGGAAAGGTCGTCCAGTTCGTGAGTGGCACGATATCGCAGGCTGCGGTCCAAAAAAGAGCTTGTGATCCACAGCGTGGCGCCCCAGGGCACAACCGTGGCGGCGAGAAAAATCAGAACGAGCTTGTTTCGAAGCCGATTCACCCGCTTCGCGGACTCCGGCGCTCTCTCTTGAGGTCGGCGAGGCGAACCGGCCCCACGCTGGCCTCCCAGCGCATCTGCTGCGCCCGCGCCGGATTGCTGAAGACTTCGATCAGCCGCGCTATACTGATGCCCGACTGCCCGACTACGGCCGCCTGGTCCCGGGCGTCTTCCGCCCGCATTTCCAATTTCACCCACAGCGGCTTGTCCGCAGCGACCCCATCGATCCCCAGCGCCAGATGATCGAGGCACCAGTATTCTGCGGCAGCCGCTGAAAGATGCGACACCGTGGCCCGTTCCACACCGGTACTGGTTACGGAAAACTTCTCTTCCCACACGTCGTAGCTCATCACAAACCGGTCCACGGCGCGCTGGATGGCCGGTGCGTTCACTTCTGTCGAAAGAGAGAATTGCGCGAGAAACACTAGGGTTGCGCCGTCCTTTAGCTTCTCCAGCGGTTTGTCTGAGAGAAAATGAAGCGTTGGAGCGGCCACGATGCGCAGATCGTCGCCGTCCACGCATAGTTGTAGGGACGGGGCCGTAAGGCCCACGAGAAGAGGCGCGCCGAAGCTCGCCGCGAGCCACCATCGTCTGGTGACTTTGTGCATCAATAGTTCATTCCTACCATAAATACTGGGGATGCCCGGCCTCCCTTGACCGGAAAGGCCATCGCCACCTGAAAGGCGTTCTTGCGCAGCCCCACGCCCAGGGAATGCCGCACCAGCACGTCCTCCCCGGAGTCCCAAATCGCTCCAGCATCGTAAAACGCCTCGAAAAGTCCGTACCGGTACTCCACCGAATTGTGCACCACGCGGCTGCCGCCGAGAGGGTCGATCTCCCATTTGTTCCAACCCCTTAACATGGTGCTGGTTCCGAGTTGAAAGCGCTCAAACAAAGGCGCATTCCCGGTGATCAGGCCGGCAACGGCGTCATCTGTTAACGATTGCCTTCCACTTGCGATCGTGTACCGTACTTCCCAGCGGTGGCGGGCGTACCCGTAATTGCTATCGAATGCTTGGGTTGCAGCGCGGAGGCTATATCCGGCCGCGAGATCCTGCTCATCGGTGAGTCCACCCTCGAACTGCCGCTCATAGTGCACAGCGGTAATGGCGGCGTTAGCGGACTGCGGGTGCTCGCCCGGAATGTCCGGATCGAAGCGCTGGAAACTCGCGCCGAAGGAGACCGTGAGAGGCTTGGCCAGCGCGATCGTGACAACCGGTTCAAAATTCTGCCTAGAACGGTATAGCCCCGGAACGCTATCATCCTGCGCAATCGCCTTTAGGGTTGAGCCGTTCCACTGCTCGTGGTAACTGTCGAATTCGAAACGCAGGCGAACGCGGTTCGTGCCCAGCTTAAGGTCTTCATAACGGAAACGAATCCCCGAGTAGCGCTCCACCAGCTCGTCCCCATTGCTTACCAGCCCCGCGGTAAAACGATTGTCGCCAGCGATGACCGTACCCTCGACAGCTCCATTCAGACCCTGGGTCGAGTCGTACAGAAACTTGGGGACCGAAAGATCGACGCGCTTTCCCGCGACGTCAAGTACGATCCTCACGTGATCTGGCCTATGTCCGCGAAGAAGCCTCGGGACGACCGTGCGCACATTGAGTTCGTCACGCATTCGCCGAGCCACGTCGTCGAGTGCAATCGGATTGAATTTCTGACCGATGAGCCTCTCGAGATCCTGCCGCAGACCGCGGCTGATGCCTGATTCTACTTCGCGGGGGACTTCGACGCTTTCCACTGTGTATTGGGAGTTGACGTTGAACTCGACTGGCTGAAGGAATGGCTCCTGATTTCCACCCCACAAACTTGCACCCGAAATCAGAAAGCTAATCAACGCGCATTTCATGGCGTGGGAAACTGCAACGCAGCTGCCATGTCCCGAGAGTGTTTCCCCTCAGAGACTTACGCTATTATAGCCTGTGCCCGCCGTTCACAGGTGTGATGCTTATTTGGGCCTAGAGGGCCTTGGCGAGTTCGGTGGCGAAGGCGCTTCTGGCCTGTTCCTTTTCCTTGGGCCGCTTGGTGCGGCGACGCTGCAACTGCTGGTCGCGGCCTGGTGCTACTGGCGCTGCCGGGCCCTGGATTTTGCCCTTGGCGGGCTGGGCCGGGTTGGCGCGCAAGAGCTTGCCTTCTAAAGGCGCGCGGTCAAAACGACGGATGATGGACTGCATCTCCTCCGTCGTGGGGGCCTCCACGAACGCGAAGCCCTTGGACTCCTGCGTTTCGTGGTTGCGGATCACCTTAATGGAATCCGCTACCAGGTCTTCTGCCGACAGCCATCCTTTGATGTCATCGGCGGTGACCCACGTAGGTAGATTGCCGAGAAAGACAGTGAAACTCATTCAGTGACTTGTTTGCTCCGTTGGTTGGATTTTGGCTTTCAAAGGGGAAGGGTTCCGCTCTACTGCCAGAATTGATGATATCAGGGCATCGCGCAAGTTGCAATCTTACTTCTCTTTTTTCGGACTATCACTGCGTACTCCGTACGATCCCGACATCCTGTAGGCCATTCAGAACAAATTGGACCGCGATTGCCGTGAGTAGAAGGCCCATCATACGCGTGAGAATACGAATCCCGGTCTCGCCGAGATAGCCGCGGACACGATCCGCTCCAGCCAAAATCCAATACGATGCGAGCGACGTAATGGCAATGGTGAGAAAAATGGGGACAGCGTACCATGTAGCGGGTGCGCCGCTCATGAGTACCATTACCGTCGAAATCGAGCCGGGACCTGCCAACATCGGGACTCCCAGCGGAATAATCCCCACGTCCTCTTTTTCCGAGCCCTCCTCCGTTTCCGGAAAAGTCTCCTTGGTTGGAGACCGCCGAGCCTGAAGCATGTCGATCCCGATCAACAGCAGGATCACCCCACCCGCAATTTTAAAAGCTGGAAGCGTGATTCCAAACAATTTGAAGATCAGTGTTCCTGTAGCAGCAAACGCGGAAAGCACGAGAAAGCAGGTCCAGGCCGCACGCCGGGCCATGCGTTGACGGTCGGCCCGGTCCGCACCAGCCGTCATGATCAGGAAGGTCGGGATGGCAGCAATCGGATCGACTAAAAAGAAGATCGAGGTCAGCGCAACCAGGAAAAACTGGATGAGAGAGGCGATCGAACCAGGCATTTCGGCTTGCGTTCCCGCAGGGTCACTGTCCAGTCTTCCACTGGCGGTTGTCGCGAGCGAGAAGGTCGTTGGCTTCCTTGGGGCCCCAGGAGCCGCCGGCATAGTTCGGAAAACTGCGCGGCGGTAAAGCTTTCCACACGTCCAGCACCGGCTGTACGACGCTCCAGCCGGCTTCGATCATATCCGCCCGCTGGAACAGCGTGGCGTCGCCGATCATGCAGTCGTAGAGGAGCCGTTCGTACCCTGTACTGGGTTCGCTCCCGAAGTAATCGGTATATCGAAAGTCCATCTTAACCGACCCGATATCCACAATTGGTCCGGGGATCTTCGCCCCGAACTTCACGGAAATCCCCTCCTCGGGCTGGATGTGCATCACCAGCAGGTTGTTGACAAGCCTCTCGACCGGCGTGTCGCGGAACAGGACGAAGGGCGCGCGCCGAAACTGAATCACGACGTCGGTGACGCGCTGGGCCATCCGTTTTCCGGTCCGGATATAAAAGGGAACGTCCGCCCACCGCCAGTTGTCGATGGAGAGTTTCAGCGCCACGAACGTCTCGGTTTGTGAATCGGGCGCGACGTTCGGCTCCGCACGGTAGGCATGGACAGGATGGCCGTCTTCGGCGCCTTCCCCATACTGGCCGCGCACCGTCCGCGTCAGCACATCCTCCGGTGCGTACGGCTGGATGGCATGCAGGATCTTGGCCTGCTCGTCGCGTACGGCGTCGGCATCGAAGGACACCGGGGGTTCCATCGCGGTGAGCGTAACCAATTGGAGAATATGATTCGGCACCATATCGCGGAGCGCGCCAGCATGGTCGTAATAGGCGCCCCGTTGTTCCACTCCCAGTGTTTCACCAACGGTGATCTGGACATGGTCGATGTAACGCCGGTTCCAGATCGGCTCGAAAATGCCGTTGGAAAACCGAAAGACCAGAATGTTCTGGACTGTCTCTTTGCCCAGATAGTGATCGATCCGATAGATTTGGTCTTCCGTCAAGACGTGTTTGATCTCGCGGTTGAGAGACCGCGCCGAATCGAGATCGTGACCGAAGGGCTTCTCGATAACGACGCGCCGCCATTGGCCGTTGGTCTGCTCGACAAGACTAGCTCCACCCAATTGACGTATGACTTCGCCGAATAGAGAGGGGGTCGTCGCCAAGTAGTAGAAGTAGTTCCCCTGGGTGCCGTGTTTCTGGTCCACGTCGGCAAGCAACGGCTTGAGTCGCTGGTAATATTGCGGGTCTTTAAAGTCCCCGGAGAGGTAGTAGAGCCGTTCGAGCAACCAGTCGCAGAACCGGCATTGGTCCGGGGCGCCAGCGAACTGCTTCAGATCTTCGAGGACCTGCTTCCGGAAATCCTCCTCGGTAAATGGCTCGATGGCACAGCCGACCATGGCGAATTCCTTCGGCAGCAGATCCTTCTTCGCCAGGTTGTAGAGCGCCGGTAGCAACTTGCGCTTGGTCAGATCGCCCGAAGCGCCGAATATGACGAGTGCGCAGCGCTCACCGGGACGCGCCGGATGGACCGGCAGATCGGCCGCCTGGGGGGCCGTGGTTGTTTCCGGCATGATCGATTATCCTCCCACCCCCTTTTCGATGTGCCCGCCGAACTGGTAGCGCATGGCGGACAACAGCTTGTCGGCAAAATCGTCCTCCCCGCGCGAGGCGAAACGCTCATAAAGGGCAGAGCTGAGGACCGGAGCGGGGGCAGATTCCTCGATGGCCGCCATAATGGTCCAGCGCCCCTCGCCGGAGTCGGAAACATGACCTGAAAAGTTCTCGAGATTCGGATTCTCAGTGAGGGCGATGGCGGTGAGATCGAGCAACCACGAGGCCACGACGCTGCCACGGCGCCAGACCTCGGCAATATCAGCCAGGCTGAGGTCGTATTGGTAGTGCTCAGGATTGCGAAGCGGAGAAGTTTCGGCGTCCACTGAACGGCCCTGTTTGCCCGCGTTGGCGTGCTTCAGAATGTTCAGACCTTCTGAATACGCCGCCATGAGGCCGTATTCGATGCCGTTATGGACCATCTTCACGAAGTGGCCGGCCCCGGACGGTCCACAGTGCAGGTAGCCTTCCTCCGCAGTACCGCCGGCTTTCTCCCGGCCCGGTGTTCGCACCAGATTTCCCCGCCCCGGGGCGAGCGTTTTGAAAATCGGCTCGAGATGCCGGAAGACTTCGGGCTCACCACCAACCATCTGGCAATACCCGCGTTCCAGACCCCAGACGCCGCCGCTTGTGCCCACATCGGCGTAATGAATTCCACGCGCCTTCAGTTCTTTCGCCCGCCGGATGTCGTCAATATAATATGAGTTTCCGCCATCGATGACAATGTCGCCGGCCTGCAAGTGCGCGCTCAGGCTCTGTAGCATTTTGTCGACCGCGGCCGCCGGCACCATCAACCAGACGGCGCGCGGGGGGTTCAGTTTGCTGACGAAATCATCTAAGGAATCTGCGCCGGCCGTGCCTTCCGCCGCCAAGGCCGCCACATTCGCAGGATTGAGGTCAAAGACCACGCAGGAATGCCCGCCTCTCACTAACCGGCGCACCATGTTGGCGCCCATGCGTCCTAGTCCGATCATGCCAAGTTGCATCCGGCCTCCTGGGGCATCGCTACTACCACTCGATGTTGGATGTCTGGTGACAAACCTCGGATTCTACAATAGGCGGCAGACACGAAGGCAAAACGCAAGCTGCAAAAGGGGACCGGTTCCGCCGATGGCTAACCTTCGGCAGGTCTGGCCGGTTAACTTCTTCGTTATTGTGGAGAACGCTGCCCACCAGCAACACTAATAGGTAGGGGCGGTGTCTTCTCTGCTGAAGAACAACACCACTCAACGGGGAGGTAAGAGAAGTTGCGGTCGAGCGCCACGAGCGCAATCGGCGACTGGCGAGGAATGATGCTCCCAGCCCTATTGCTGCTCTCGGGACCAAGTCTTATCCAGGCCGCTACGCAAGAAAGGCTCCCTGTTCTTACGCAAGCCGCCCAGGTACGCAAACTCACGGCCGCGGAAGCCAAGTTAGGATACCCCGTCAAGCTGCGGGGCGTCATCACCTGCACTCTGCCAGCTTGGGGGTTGGTTTTCTTCCACGATGATACCGGGGGCATCTACATCGATAGTCAGCAACCTTCGGTGCATGCCGGCGACCTGGTGGAAGTCCGGGGCCGGACCGCACCCGGCGACTTTGCCCCAGTAGTCGACCACCCTGAAATCCACGTAGTGGGAAAGGCGCCGCTGCCTCGGCCCCGCGTGTTTCCTCTGGATGACTTGCTGACTGGTGAGCAGGATAGCCAGTGGGTGGAGGTTCGGGGAATCGTACACTCTATTCAAATCGAACCCGAAGATCTGCGTCTTAACGTCTCAGCCGGCAGCCACAGATTCGGGGTGATTGTGACGGATTTCGACAAGGCGCAGCAATATGCCTCCCTGATCGACGCCGAAGTCATCATCGTGGGAGCTTGTGGCACGCAATTCAACGACAAGCGGCAACTGGTGGGCATCCAGATATTCGTCCAGGACTTGAACCAGGTCCATGTCGAGGAAGCCGCGCACGTAGATCCCTACGCCTTGCCAGTCCTACCCACGAATAGCCTAATGCGCTTCACTCCGGAAAGAGCATCCGGACATCGGATCCGAGTGCAAGGGGTGGTGACCATGATCGACCACGGGCGATGGTTCTTCGTCCAGGACGCTTATGCGGGAGTCGTAGTGGACAGTCACGATGCGCGGGACCTACAACCGGGCGACCGCGTGGATGCCATTGGATTCCCTACGGCTGGAAGCTACGCACCCATGTTGGATGACGGTGCGTTTAGAAAGCTGGGGCGCGCCCCCATAAGCGCTAACTTAAGAATTGCGGTGGGCGGTTGCGAGACCGCTCAGCAAGAGCGATTGCGATCTCGGCCCAGCGAGCCATGATGTCGGCAAGAGGCAGCGTCGGTTGTATGGCGTGCTGAA
>Ga0326728_10007341_pt1 | contig 28428 bp, 21 predicted proteins | sample MB3enrmetagenome_FD_207602 | JGI IMG/M metagenome (GOLD analysis project Ga0326728, IMG submission 207602) | Lab enriched peat soil microbial communities from McLean, Ithaca, NY, United States - MB31MN | ecosystem: Environmental > Terrestrial > Soil > Wetlands > Peat | place: USA: New York... | reverse complement strand
CCATTTTGCCGAAATGAGCCGGTCCAAGCATTCCTTTACCGGTATTGCACCGGCGCCCCCCAATGATACAAGACGCTGCACTGTGTCGGCATCTTCGGGGAAAGCCTTCTGAACATACTTGCGGTATTCCGGAAAACCCGTTTCAGAAGGGGCAAAGAGGGGCAGGAAAATGGTGCTTTCGTTTGCATTGGTGCCCGTCATCAAAGGCACCCGGTGCTGCCGGCCTTCACGGAACATGAGCACCGGATGATCGGGAATAACGTATCCGTCAACCGTGGGCGAGCAGACCAGGTTGAGGATCTCCAGGCCCAATTCCGCGCTCAGGTCCGATGCGGCCTTTTCGATAGATTCCCACGATGCGTTTCGCAAATCATCCAGGACATTCGGACCGTTCGCAACCCCCAGTTTTTCAGCCAGCCTCATTCCAACGGACTCCGCCGGAACTACTACATGAAACTCCCCGGCACGGAGCGGCCTCAAAGACCCCGGACCCACAGGACTCTGGGCGATTGCCGAATGGAACAGCCCGCCGGCCGGAGGGCTCACCAGCAGAAGGGACACGCTCTCAGCACCGGCGGACTCGCCGACGATAGTCACTTGTTGGGGATTTCCTCCAAATTTATCGATATTGCGCTGCACCCATTTCAGCGCGGCTATCTGATCGAGCAATCCGTAATTTCCGGAAGTTTTCGAGGGGGATTCCGCCGAGAGCAGCGGGTGGGCTAAAAAGCCGAGGGGGCCGAGACGGTAGTTGAGTGTGACAACCACCACTCCCCTCTTCGAAATCTCCGTGCCGTCGTACATCTCGTCCGAACCGGAGCCGGTCATGAACGCTCCACCATGAATCCAGACCATAACGGGAAGCTTTTCGCCATCTCCTTCGGCCGGGGTCCAAACGTTCAGGGAGAGGCAGTCCTCACTCATGAAGCCGTCGTAGCGCGGCTGGGGGCAAACCGGTCCGAATTCATCGAAGGACCGCGGCTCGGCCCATCGGGTGACCGGCTGAGGAGGCTGCCAGCGCAGGTTGCCGGTCGGCGGGTCGGCATAAGGAATGCCTTTGTATATACCGGAATCGTTTCGGACGACGGGCCCGCTGTCAAGCATCAGGGCCCCGTCCTGCTGTTCTTCTCCGGTTCCACTTTGAGGACTGTTGCTGCAGGCCGCCGGAATCATGCCCAGCAGAAGGATCAGAATCAATGCGGTCCGTTTTTTCGCTGACTTCAACAACTTCTTCATGTTATCCCCCGATACCGAGTCGCGGGCGCAATTATTGACATTGATTCAGAAAATCGCAACGGCTTTTTAGTGGAAAGTGCCTGCCTCAATTCGGCTTGTTGACAGGGAAGTTTCAGTAAAGACAATTCAGTTGTGCACTCAATCAGGGCACTGTACTATGACCGCCGGCGATAAACACTGGAGGAAGGGAAGTGTCCAGATTTCTGCGGGGCCTTGCGAAGCTTCGAAACTCGTTTTTTCTTGTGATCATCCTGATCCAGGTTTTACTGGTGCTGATGAGCATTTTATTTACCTCTCTGGCCATCAAAATTTTGAATCACGATGAAGAACAGAAAACCGAAGCGATAACCGCCTACGTGAGAACCGAGCTTCAGCAGGCAACCAGCCGCGCGCTGATCGCCACGACTGCCGTGGTCAGCGACAAAAACATCGTTTCCGTATTCAAGGAGAAAGACCGGGGAAAACTCTTCACGACCTGCGGTAAATTGTGGGAAAGTCTGAAACCTCTCGGGTTCCGGCAGCTTCAGTTTGATGTGGTCAGTCCTGACCACAGCGATGACGTAGTCTTTTTGCGGCAGCACGATCCGGACAAATACAATGATTCGGTCTCAAACCGGCCGACCGTAATCAAATGTTTCGCAACCGGGAAGGTCGTCTCCGGATTGGAGCAGGGCTCCTCGGGCTATAGTTTTCGGTCTGTCGGACCGGTTATGGACGGCGATAAACTGATCGGGGCGGTTGAGATAGGATTTGATTTCGCTGAAGCCTTCCTTGAAGTATTGAACGCAAATTATCCGGGTGACTGGGGCATCTACAACCTGAGCCGCGGTCTCAAATCGGTGGACGACCGCATTCTCATCAACGCAATAGGGAAAGATGCCGGGCAGTTCTTTCGCAACATTCTGCCAGAAGAAAAGATTCTTGAAAGAATCAAGAATGACGAGATCTACTATCAGAAAGATTTCGCCTCAAAAACCATATCCCTGTACATGCCGGTCATCAACTTTTCCGGAGACATCGTCGCCATAATCAAATATGTATTTCCGACATTGTTTTACGACCGAATCAGGCAGATTATCATTACGTCGGTAACGATTTGCCTGATCGGCCTGACCATTTCCGGTCTGATTATTTTTGTTTTGTACCGCATGATCACAGTTCCGGTTAAGGGGTTGATAACGGAAACGGAAAAGATCAAGAGTTTTCAACTGGACGATCAAATAAACATCAAAAGCCCCCTGACTGATATCGCCGATTTGATCGAAGCAACCAAGAGCATGAAAATAGGACTGCAGTCCTTCCGAAAGTATGTTCCGGCGCAGCTTGTACGCCAATTGATCCAGGCGAAACAGGAGGCCCGCATAAGCGGCCAGCGCAAAAATATAACGGTCTTTTTCTCGGACATCACCGACTTCACCAACACCACCGAGAGCACCACTCCAAACGAGCTGGCCTCCCAGTTGTCGGAGTACTTCAGTGCGATGACCGAAATCATCATCCAGCACAACGGCACGGTCGACAAATATATCGGCGACAGCATCATGGCCTTCTGGGGCGCTCCAGTTCCTATGAACGATCACGCGCTCCAGGCCTGCATGGCTGCCCTGGCGTGCCAGGAGCGGCTCAAAGAGCTGGACCTCAAGTGGCGCAACGAAGGTAAAAAGATATTCAAGACACGAATCGGTATCAATACTGGTGATATCATTGTCGGCAACATCGGCTCGGAACAGCGTCTGAATTACACTGTGATCGGGGACGCAGTGAACGTGGCCAGCCGGCTTGAGAGGCTGAACAAGGACTACGGCACCAAGATCATCATCAGTGAGAGTACCGTTAAGCAGTTGCCCGGTGATTTTGTATTTCGAGTCCTGGATTTTGTCGTGGTCAAAGGGAAGACGGAACCGGTTACCATCTATGAACTCGTGGCTGAAAAGGGAGATATTTCCACGGTAGACCTGGAGTTCTACAAATCATTCAACCGGGCCATCGAACTTTATAAAAAGCGTGAATGGATCGAGGCCGCCACGTGGTTAAAGAAACTGCTGATGAAAAGGCCGGAGGATCTGGCCTGTAAAATATACATAGAAAGAGCTGAGTCATTTTTGATTGATCCTCCGGGCCAGGATTGGGGCGGCGAACACATCTTCCATGCGAAGCAGGCATAAGAACCGCCGAGACCCGGCCTTAAAGGCTGCGTGCATTTCCAGGAGAGGGCATGGCGAAACAAAGGGTTTTGTTCTGGCTTCTAGCGGCCTGTTTAATTGCGACCGTCGCCGTCGCCTATTCCAACCACTTCAAAAACAGTTTCCACTTCGATGACGCCCACGTTATCGAGCAGAATCTTTACGTAAGGAACCCGGCAAACATTCCGAAGTTTTTTACCGACGCGACCACCTTTAGTGCTCTCCCGGCCAATCAGTCATACAGGCCTGTCCTCGTTACGCTCTTCGCCCTGGCCTACAAGGCGGGAGGGGGTTCCCCGGTCTGGTTTCACGTAATTGCCTTTTCTCTGTTCCTGGCGCTGGGCGCAGCGCTTTTTTTCCTTTTCCGGCGGATATTCACGCTGTGCAGCCCGGATATCGGGAAAGACATTATCGCCCTTCTTGCCGCCGGCTTCTACACTCTGCATACCGCCAATGCCGAAACAGTCAATTATATCAGCGCAGGCTCCGACCTTGTCTCAACGCTGCTCATGGTCGTTTCGCTGCTTCTGTTCGCCGCCCGGCCGGCATTGCGGAAGTGGGGCCTGTACCTTCTCCCGTTGGCCCTGGGCATGCTCACGAAAGAAGTCGCCGCTGTTTTTCCGGCTCTTTTGCTGGCCTACATCCTGCTCGTCGAAAAGAGGCTCCCGTTTACGGATATCTTCAAGGCGGGAAAAATCAAGGAATTCGGCCGCTCGATTTTGTCGGCGCTTCCTTCCGTCGTGGTTTGCGGGGCTCTTACCGGACTTATTTTCCGGATGCTCCCCCCGACATACACACCAAGCACTATTTCCCGGTATTCATATATACTTGCGCAGCCGTTCGTGATCCTGCACTACTTCATGAGTTTCGTCCTGCCGTTCAATCTTAGCGCCGACTCCGACTGGACGCCCATCGGCAACATATTTGACGACCGCGTGATCGTTGGATCGGCATTCATCATCATTATGGCGGCAGGGGCGGTTTGGGCCTCCCGAAGGGAGCGGACGATGCCGGTCGCATTCGGGATTGTGTGGTTTTTAGTCTGCTTACTGCCCACATCCAGCGGAGTTGTCCCACTCGCCGAAGTAATGAACGACCACAGAATGTTTTTGCCGTTTATCGGCCTGACAATTGCGGCTTCCTGCGGCGTCGCGCTGGGTGCGCAGAGCTTCGAGAGGTACCCGCGAAGCGGCCCGGCACTGAAAGCGGGTTTGGCCGTGCTCCTTTTTGCGCTCTTCTGTGCGCATGCCTATGGGACTTTCCAGCGAAACAGGGTTTGGAAAGACGGGGAAAGCCTGTGGTATGACGTAACTTTGAAAAGCCCCGGCAATGCGCGAGGACTCATGAACTACGGCCTCGCTTTGATGTCCAAAGGCAATATCCGCGGGGCGCTCGGCTACTTCGAACGCGGACTGGCGCTTGCTCCGGATTACGCATACATGCACATCAACATGGCAATCGCAAAGGACGCGCTCGGCGAGGCGAAGGTGGCCGAAGAGCATTTCAGGAAAGCCATCAGGTGCAACCCCGGCTTTCCTGGCGGGTATTTTCACTATGCCAATTTCCTCCATAAGCATAACCGGTCACCGGAAGCCCTGCGTCTGCTCCTAAAGTCAGTGGAACTGAGTTCGGGCTATTTGGAAGCCAGATACCTGCTCATGCGCATTTACGCGCAGCAGATGGACTGGAGGGCCCTCGGGGCCGCCGTTGAGGAGACATTGAAGATCTTACCCGAAGACGCCACAGCCGGGGCCTATCAAGAGGTGGTTCGTAATTCCGCCGACCCGGTGCGCGCTCAGGAATTGACCACCACGATCGATCCGACTCCTGACAACTATCTCCGGTTGAGTCTTGCCTATTACAGGAATAACCAGTTCGATAAGTGCATCGAGGCATCAAAGTCGGCGCTCAGACAAAAGCCAAAAAGCGTCGAGGCGTACAATAATATCTGTATTGGTTATGTGCAGCTCGGAAAAAAGGCGCCCGCAATCCAGGCGTGTGAGACCGCCCTGCGTCTAGACCCTGATTTCAAGCTGGCCAGGAATAATCTGGCATTGGCACATGCCATGGAAGGCGACCAGTAGCGAAAAGATGCCTCAATACCCGGCATTTCATTGAATACGGTGATGACTCATCGCTGCCATCTTCGAGAAAAGCTCCATTTACGGCATGAAAGCCAGAAAGCGCACCGCACCGGCTAAAAATATTCCGACTAATGCAGCCTCACAATCAGCAAAGGCATTTTCACAGACAGAGAGGGGAAGAAGCGGGTAATGGAGTCGATCCGGCGTACCGGCCGGATGCCTGTCCTTGACATCCCAGAAAGCCTGTGATAGTCGAAACCTAAGTGCCCTGACATCGTAAGCCTGCGAAGTCTTTAAATTTTAACGAGGAAGAAGTTGAAACAGATATTGAGTATTCTTCTTGGCTTCATGCCCTGGATCGTGTTTGGGGCCGTTTCGGGGCCGACCTTATTCCGGTTGAATGCAGCCGTCATTGCCGCCCTGGTCCTTCTGCTGGTCATGGGTTTCAAACAGCTTGCCAAGGGATTTGTGCTTACCTGGGGTTCGCTGCTCTTTTTCGGTGTCATCCTGGTCATGGTGGTATGGCTTAGAAACGCCTGGTTTATCGGCAACCTCGACATCCTTGCGCACGGAACCCTCGCGGCCATTGCCTGGCTTTCAATCTTCATGGGTAAACCCTTTGTCCTACAGTACGCACTGGAAACAGTACCGCCCGAACGGCAGGCATCCCCGATTTTCCACCGGATTTGCCGCAATCTCACGGCGATATGGGGAGTGGTTTTCATAATATCCACTGGAATGAGCACGGCGAAAGCCTACGGATGGCTGACGGACGGGTTGGGGGTTCAGGCGGCTTCATTGGGACTGATCGGATTGGGACTGTGGCTGAACCACTGGTACCCTCAATATGTGCGTCGCGGTGGACAACATGGACGAGAAACGGCAGAAACGAAGTGACGAACGCAAGTCCCAGAATTGGAGTTGTAATACCGAGCTACAAAGTCCGAAATCAGATCCTCGACATCTTAGCCCGGATTGGCCCGGAGGTCGATCTCATTTACGTTGTCGATGACTGCTGCCCGGACGGATCGGGGGATTTTGCAGAAAGCAACTGCAGGGATGAGCGGGTCAAGGTCATCAGGAATCCTGAAAATCAAGGGGTCGGTGGCGCGGTAATTGCCGGTTATATGCGTGCCATTGCCGACGGGATGGACATTATCGTCAAAATTGACGGCGACGGCCAGATGGACCCGGGACTGATCCCGGATTTCGTGGCGCCGATCCTGGCCGGCGAGGCGGATTACACTAAGGGGAATCGCTTCTTCAACCTGGAACAAATTCGCGCAATGCCTCGGGGCCGCCTGTTCGGCAACGCGGCTTTGTCGTTTCTAAACAAGCTGTCGTCAGGCTATTGGGACCTCTTCGACCCAACGAACGGGTTCACGGCGATTCATAGAGAAGCCGCATTACGTTTACCGCTAAAGAAAATCAGCCGCCGCTATTTTTTCGAAACCGACATGCTCTTTCGGCTGAATACGGTGCGGGCAGTCGTCGTTGACATTCCGATGGATGCCAAATATGCCGGGCAGACCAGCAATCTGAAAGTATCGAAAATTATTGGCGAGTTTTTCTTTAAACATGTCCGAAATTTCGTGAAGAGGATTTTTTACAACTATTATCTGAGAGATATGTCTCTGGCGTCTTTTGAGCTGCCCATCGGATTAATCATGCTGATCTTTGGCGTTGTTTTCGGAAGTTATCACTGGATAAACTCGTGGCTAAATGGAAGGGCAACACCGGCGGGCACCGTGATGCTCTCGGCGATGCCCATAATAGTCGGCATTCAATTCGTTCTGGCTTTTTTGGCTTATGACATGTCATCAATACCCAGACGTCCAATACAGCGCAAATAACATATAGAGGCATCGATGCCCCTGACTCAGCTCTCATTCATAATCTTGGTCGTACTTGCAATTTCGGTGGGTCAAATTCTATTTAAAATGGCCGCAGGCAGTTTTGACTTTTCCGCCGCCGGATTCATCAGCAGCATGCTCAATATCAAGCTGATCATCGCGCTGGCCGTGTATTTTTTCGCCACTCTCATGTGGCTGTTCGTGCTTAAATCCACTCCATTGCGAGTGGCGTACCCTTTCTTCGCTTTGGTTTTCTTCATCGTTCCGATATTTGCCCATTTCCTGCTGGGAGAGAGCATAAACTGGAATACTTTCGCAGGAGCCGCTTTGATCGCAATCGGCGTATGGGTATCCGTGTACCAATAAGGGCTGGGTTATGGTTTACGCATCATGCCCGGTTTGCCTGGGGCCTTTATCGGCGGGATATCGGCCATGGCATCGGGTATACAAACAGTGTGGGTTTGAAAAAGCAGATTTCCAGCCACAAATGAATTCACCTTCAGCGCACCCATTGATTGATGAGGGCACTCGCGAAGCAGGGATACGGCAGCCACGCCAAAGGAATTTTCAAAAACTGGTAGAGACGGAATTAGTGTGGAGGGTTTGGTGAACAAACACGAAATTCCGTCCTCCAAGCCGTTCTCGCATCGCATTCTGCGCAAATTAGCCTATCTATTGAGCGCCCACTGGGTCCGGGAAGGGCTGCAGGCGTTGTTCATCATCTCGCTTGCCAGACACAGCGCGACAACATACGGCGAATTCATGCTTGCTTTAAGCGTTGGACAGATTCTGCTGTCCGTGGCCGAATTCGGCTTAAATCAGCATCTGGTCTCTCTGCTGATTCGCGGTGAAAACGACCGGGGTGACGTTCTGGCACAGGTGAGCATTCTGAAGAGCCTATTCCTTTTCTGCGGATGTTTGGGGATGCTTCTATTCGCCCATTGGCAGGGCTACTCGCCCGGTTTGCAGGCCCTGATTTTCGTGCTTGGGACGGCGGTCGGGGCGGAAGCCCTGGCAAGTTCTTTCTTTACCGTCTGCGAAGTCGACGGCCGTCAGGACATGGAAGGGCAGATAAGGACATTGGGCGCAGCCATGGGGTTCAGCTATGGATTCTCACTGCTTTGTCTCGGGGCAGCCCCTTTTGCCGTGGCCTTCTACAAAGCGGTCGAAACCGTCACCAACCTGGCCGGTATTCTCTATGCCACGGCAAAGAAGTTCCGTTTACGGTTCCGCATGCCCCGACTCATTCATATTTGGAAAACGGGCCGGGGAAGTATAGTGTTCACTTTGATGGGAATTGCGACCATTCTCTACAACAAGGCCAATATATTTTTTCTTTTGAAATTCGGCGGTGCGGCAAAGGTAGCCCAGTACAGCGTAACCTGGGAAATAGTGGACGGTATTTCGATCCTGACGACAAATCTGCTGTTGAAGAACATACTATTTCCTCTTTTCGTAAATCTCTGGGAAAAAGACCGAAACGAACTGGCAGGCCTGGTTCGAAATTCGGCAAAGTGGCTGATGGCTGCCGCCTTTCCCATTATGTTCGTCCTGTTTGTCGAAAGCGACAGGATCATCGGCCTGATTTACGGCCCTGCTTACGGAGATGCCGTGTGGATGCAAAAATATCTGGTTGCCACCATCGCCATCAGTTTCATACACAATCTTGCCGCCTACCTGATGATCAGCATGAGGCAGGAATTTTTATTGTTGGGTTTTTATCTGGGCGGACTTGTTTTCAACCTGGTGTGCTGCGCGGTCCTCATTCCTTTAAACCCGCTCCTTGGAACCGTTCTCTCCATAGTACTGACCAAAGGCGCAGTCTCCATAGCTACCGTTTCAAACTGCCAGTTGCGCTTCGGGTTGATTTCAAAGAAGGTTTTGTTTTATCTGATCGTAGCGGCGGCACTGGGAACAGGTTTATATCTTGTTGCGAAAAGCTTCCTCTTCAGGGAAGCCGCCGAACTTTTTGCGCTCGTTCCCATTCTGGCCCTGGCATGGCACTGGCGCCGGGAGTTCAGAGCGAAACACGCGGCAACGGCCTGAAAAAGCATTTTGACACTCGAGCCGCCCTGGTGGCCAAATGCATACGATCAGCGGTCGCTTTGTGAAACTTTTGCCTGTAAAAAAAGCGTTCAGATAATGGAAACGTTTTTGCTGATATCCATGCTGTTGGGGCTTTGCCTTACTTATGTGCTCTACCTTGCCGGCGCAGACCATGCGCGAATCGGTTTTGCCGGCCGGACCGGGACTGATGGTTCGCCCGCGGGTAAACCTTTAGCTTCCACCTTGCCCAGAGTGGGGATGGTGGTTCCGCTCACAGGCGGCACATCCATAACAAGGGCTTGCCTGGAATCGTTTCTCGACCAGTCTTATCCCAACTACGAGGTCATCTTTGTCACTTGCGGCCCGGATGATCCCGCCTCACGGTTAGTGAGCGAAGTTGTAAAGGCGGGGAAAAATGCACGCCATGTCTTAAGCGGAGAGGCGACCAGGTGTGGCCAAAAGAACCATAACCTGCTTGCCGGAATCGCCGCACTCGGAACGTCGGTTGAAATACTGACCTTTTGCGACAGTACACACCTGGCCCCGCCACACTTCCTGGCCGACCTCGTGAGCCCGATAATCGACGGCGAAGCAGTCATGACTACGGGATTTCATCGAATCATTCCAGGGGATATGGGTCTTCCTACCCTGGGCATGCTCCTGTCTGTCATGTCGATCCACCTCATGCAGGCGGTCAAAGCCATCACCCAGCCCTGGGGAGGCGGGATGGCAATAAAAAGGCAGACGTTCGAAGAAAATAGAATCAGCTCCCTGTGGGCAACAAATTGTGTTGATGACCTGTCGATGGGCACTTTCCTTGCCAAAGCAGGCATAAGGGTCAAACCCGTTTCCTCCGCCTGCCTGTTGACGCCGATTTCCCGAGTGACTTTGCGAGACTGGCATGGATGGCTGAAAAGACAGCTCCTGTTCCTGAAATTCTGCCAACCCGGCATCTGGATGGCATCGGCTCTTGCGGCCTACCTTTTCGCCACGCCGATTCTAGCCTGCCTTGCCTTTGCAGCCGGCGTTCTTGGGATCGCCCCCAAGACGGTTGCCCTCTGCGGATTGTTTTTCATTGTCGCCTTTTGCGCGCTCGGTCTCAGGTGGAGAACTCTCGCGCCCGAGAAAATCCCCGCATGGAGATGGATGCCTGCATTCTTTGCAGGGGGTCTAATGGCCCTTGTATGCTATGCCGGCACATGGACCGGCAATATTCTGCATTGGCGGGGGATTTCTTACCGGGTAAGCCGGGGGGGCAAGGTGGAGGAAGTCATTCGATCGGGATAAGGCATCAAACAATGGTCTGTTCTTTTTGATGAAGCCAGAGCTGGAGATTGAGGAGAGTCCAGATCTCCTTTCGGCGGTCCACTTTCCCGGAGGAATGCTCTTCGAGCAATCGCCTGACCGAAGCCGGTTTGAACAGCCCCTGCCGCTTCAGCCGGCTTTCTCCAAGGTATTCTTCGATCAGAGGGCGGAGCGGTCCCCTGAGCCATAGAGCGGTGGGAATTAGAAAACCTCTTTTCGGCCGATTGACGATTCTGCGCGGCAATATGTCTTTGAAGGCCCTTTTGAGCAGATACTTCCTTTTGCCGTTTTTCACTTTCAAAGCGTAGGGCAACCGGAACACGAATTCAACCAGATCGGTGTCCAGGAACGGGGCGCGCACTTCGAGCGAGTGCATCATCGAACAACGGTCCACCTTCACCAGAATGTCGTCCAAAAGATACTGGCGCGCAAAGAGATAGAAAATCCTGCTGATGGGTTCCCCGGCGGGGTAGGAGTCAAAGAGCGCCCGTGTTTCTCCGTAAAGTCCATCCAAGTCCGAGGCCGGATAGGGCGGATCTTCCCAGATCGCCTGTTGGGCCTCCGGAGTGAAGGCCCCCAGCCACATCTGGGTGCGAAGCCATGGGGGAACTGCAATTCCCGAGAGGAACTTTCCCACCACATTCCTTAGACTGACATATTCCGTGGACATGGGCAGGAGCCGTATTATCGGCTCAAGACATCCCCGTCTCAAAATTCGGGGCAGTTTCGCGTAATACTGCGCAAGGATGAAACCGGGGAAATGCTCATAGCCGGCAAACAGTTCGTCGCCGCCTTCTCCGCCCAGTGCAACGGTCACGGTTCGGCGCGTGATTTCAGACAGGAGATAGGTGGGCACGATGGATGGGTCGGCCATAGGCTCGTCCTGGCGGCTCACTATATGGGGCAGAAGCTCGACTCCCTGCATCGCGCTCAGAATCTCTTCATGGTGGTCGGTGCCGAAATGTCCGGCAACCAGCCGCGCGTAGGGGGATTCGTCGTAAGTGGGCTCCCGGAAACCGATGCTGAAGGTCTTGATGTCTCGCGGCGAAACTTCCCTGGACATAAGGGCCACGATGGTCGAAGAATCGATGCCTCCGCTGAGGAAAACTCCCAGAGGAACGTCACTCACGAGCCGCCGCTTCACGGCGCGAGCCGCCAAAAACCTGAGCTGCTCGCAGCAGTCTTCAACGGACAGGTTATATTCAGGATCGGGTAGAGGGAGGTCCCAGTAACGGTTGGTTTCAATCCGTCCGTCCGAATACGTCAGGCAATAGCCGGGCCTGAGCTTGAATACGCCGCGGTAGATGCTTTCGGGAGTTGGAACGTATTCGCAGGCCAAAAACCGCGCAATACTCTGCCTGGCTATTTCCAGCTTCAGAAACGGAAGACGCGCGAAGGCGGACAGCTCAGAGGCGAAGGCGAAAACCCCATTTTGAAGCGTGTAATAGAACGGTTTTTTGCCCATCCGGTCCCGGGCGGCAAACAGGGTATTGTTGCATCTGTCCCAGATCGCAAAGGAAAACATGCCCTCAAGCAGTGCGAGGCACTCCTGCCCGGCATAAAGGTATGCATTTAGAAGCACTTCAGTGTCGGAGCGTGTTCTGAAATGAAACCCTTTGCCTTCCAGGTCTTTGCGTATTTCAGCGAAGTTGTATATCTCGCCGTTGAAGACCACCACGGCCCGCTCGTTCCAGTCCATCATCGGCTGGGCCCCGGTTTCGAGATCGATTACGCTCAGACGCCTGTGCCCCAGCGCGGCGGCCCCCTCGACCCAGCTTCCGGCGCCATCGGGACCTCTATGAGCAAGCGGCGCGGTCATGGAATCTATCCATGCCCGCCGCTGGTCCGGGGATGCATCAGCATCTATGAATCCGGCTATTCCACACATCTACGGCATCTTTGCGCCGCTACGGCCGAAACGGCCGGCGGCGGCGTTGCAGTAAAGATCGAAAACATTTTTATGGTTCTTTTCCGGATCGAATTGCCTGAGTACGAGATCTCGACCGTTTTCCGCCATTCGCAAAGCGGCTTCCCTATCACCGAGCATTGACTCGATAGCATTCGCAAGGGCCAAGTAGTCCCTTTCGGGAACCAACAGTCCGGTCTGGTGGTCCCGGATGACTTCGCTAATCCCTGAAACATCCGATGCGACAACAGGAACCCGATGCAGCAGGGCTTCCATGATCACCGTGGGTATGCCGTCCCGGTCACCCGTGGAATGGACCACGCTCGGCATCACGAATACATCGGCAGAATGGAAAAGATCGGAAATGCGATCATAGGGAACAAACCCCGGAAAGGATACCCGGCGTCCCAGGCGCAGCTTCCACGCGAGCGCCTTCAACTGAAGCGCCCGCGGGCCCGCGCCCGCCAGGGTGATATGGAAATCCACGTCTCTGTCCGCAAGCACTCCAGCGGCCCGCAAAAGCACGTCAAAGCCTTTTGTCCGAACGAAGCGGGCTACGGCGAGAAGACTAAACGGAGGGGACATCCTTACCGGCGCTTCCCGTCTGACCTTCAGGGGAACGCCGTTATAGGTGAGCAGAAATTTGTCGGCATTGCCATCCGAAAACCCGGCAAGGTAGCCGATATTGGTCCTGTCCTCGCTCCTCACGAACATGGCGTCGCGAATCTTTTCCGATAGTGCTCCGTCGGGCGGGTAAATGTCTCCTGCCCTGGCCGTGAAACTGAACGGAATTCCGGTCAGCCTGGATGCCACCCAGGCGGCCGTTGCCGTACCGTTTGCCCAGGGCGAGTGGATATGCTCTATCCCCTCCCGTTCAAAAAATTTTGCCAGCCGAAACCCGCAAAGAAAGGACCAGATGTTTTCGCCCGCCTGCTCCGGACAACTCCATTTTCTGAACGGGATCGTGCGAAAAAGACACGTGGTCGCCGCACGGTCCTTTCTGTACCAGTACAGGATGTCGGCAAGAATATTTTTCGTATTTGCGAGCCCCAGCCTCTCAATCCCCGCCGATTCGGCATGCATTTCAGACGAGAGCCAGCGGGTGCGTTTGCCGTATAGTGTATAAACATTCAGAGGAAGCCCCATTCTTCTGAGGTTTACGACCTCCCTGAAGATGAAAGTCTCCGACGGTTCGGGAAACCACAGGAGAATGTAGGCCAATTTGGGGTAATGCAGACTCAAGAGACTAGTTCTTCCTTCTTCCGGCAGTAATTTAGAATTTTGGATTTTTTGATTTTAGATTTGGCCAAAGAGATTATCTTCCTCCTGTTGCCAGGGTCTGGGATTTCTAATATATAGCGAGGGCGTTAGACAATTCCACCCGCATATAAGGACGATGATGGCAAGAATTCTCTATGGGGTGCACGGTACCGCCAACGGGCATGCAATCCGGGCACTGACGATTGCTCGGCACTATACGGAGCATGAATTCCTGTTTGTCAGTCATGCCGAAGGGGCTGCCCTCCTTGGGCGCGAGTTTCCGTTAGCCAATCATCCCAATCCCGATACAAGATTTCGCGCGCACCGCGTTGACACGGCCTCCACGGTTCTGAGCAGCCTGCAATTTTTCAGGCATCAAAAACCGCTTCTGAGATCGGTCCTGAAACTTATTGATGCTTTCAAGCCTGATGTCGCAATCTCGGACTATGAGTACCTGGTTCCACGAGCCGGCCGACTTGCGGGCTTACCATGCCTGTCGCTCGACCACCAGCATATTATTACCATGTGTTCGCACCATATACCTGATAGCCAGATCCTAAGCTCTCTTTTGACCGGCTCGGCGGTCCGCTATCTGTTCAGCGAGGCATCCCATTACCTGCTGATTTCATTTTTCCGGGCGCCGCTCAAGAAGAGGGGCGCCCGGCTTGTCCCTCCCCTCCTGCGGGAAAGTGTTCTGAATATTGAACCCAGAGAAGGTGAACATATTCTGGCATACCAGAGTACTTCAACTTTTAAGGACTTCTTCGCTTTTCTGAAAAAGCTGGGCCGGCCGGTCAAGGCATACGGTTTCGACTCCGACCGCACCGAAGGAAATCTGCAGCTCAAAAAATACTCCGAACAAGGCTTCCTCGAAGATCTGGCCTCAAGCAGCTATGTTATATGCGGGGCAGGCCACACCCTTATCTCCGAGGCGCTCCACTATGGCAAGCCGGTAATCTCCCTTCCCATCGCCAATGCTTTTGAGCAGTTCCTGAATGCTCTCTATATCGAAAAACTGGGATATGGAATCCGCGCCCACGACCTGCATTCGGTTCTGGGCAAAATCGAAACCTTTGAAACCGGACTGGACCGGTTCAGGGCAAATATCAAACGGGAAAAATTCAACGGCAACCCGGAGGTCTATGCCCTGTTGGACCGCTTCATTCAGGAAAAAAGGCTGCCGGCGGACCCGTTAATTTAGTGCATTGTCAACTTAGTTTTAATGCGAACAACCCGTGATCTGATTCCGGCGAAAGCCGGAATCCAGAAATTTTTCAATGCCTTAACCCACTGGACCCCGGCGTTCGCCGGGGAGACGATATGTAGAAACTTTGGTGACAAAGTACCAGTATAGTTCGCAGATATAGACCGGTACGGCAGCACTCAACTATTGTTTTCAAGCAATTCTTGGAAAATTTCTTCGTGCCGCCGGACCATTACCGGGATTGAATAACGGTCTACCGCCCTCTTTCGCCCTTCACGACCGAAAGCTTCGCGGGCGTCCGCGTCTCCAAGCATACGGCTCATTGCGTCTGCCAGGGCAGCCGGATTCCGGCTGGGAACCAGCAAACCGGTTCGGTCGTGGTCGACGACTTCAGGCAGTCCCCCGCCGTCTGTCGCCACGACGGGCAGACCGCTGGCCATTGCTTCCAGGACCACATTGGGAAGCCCTTCCCCCTCAACGGAACTCAAAACAAGCAGGCTGCTCTGTGAGAAAAGAGGCCTCAGATCCAACTGGCCCGGCAAAAGGCGTATCATGCCTTCGAGCGATCTCCGGGCGGCGTGATCCAGGATGGCTTTACGGCTCGGTCCGTTTCCCACTATCCAGAGCTGGGCATCCGGGTGGCGCGGCGCGAGCAGGCCGAATGCCGAGATGAGGGTTTCGTGGTCTTTTTCCGGAACCAACCTGGCAACGCAGATGACAACTTTGCGTCCGGCGGGACTGCCTGCCTCCGGAGTCTTGAAAAATTCCGTGTTTACCCCATTAGGTATGACTGTTATCTGCTTATCGGGGATTTTATAGACGCTGGAAAGCTGCCTCTTGAGCGCATCAGCGTTGCAAATATGATGGTCGGCAAGCTTTCTCAGGAGTTTTTCATGTTGCCGGAAAGCCGAATTATCTCCCCTGCTTGTTCCCACGATGATGGGAACCCCTGCAAGGCGCCCCAGCAGCCTTCCCCAGATATTTGGAATCACCGTCAACAGCACCAGCATGTCTACGGTGTTTGACCGCAGGCACTGCCAGAGATTTACAAAGCTTTCAGGACCGACCCAGGATCTTCTGGAGAGATGAACGATGGGTACTTTTCCACGCGCAAGCGGTTTCATGTCGGCTCCGGCGGCCATGAGCCAGATTTCCGGATGAAACAGGGTCGGATTCAGATTGAGCGCCAGTTCCAATGTTTGGCGCTGTGTGCCCCCGAAATTGAGCTCCTCCAGGAGCAGCACGATTCGGGCGGGCTTTTTGTCTTCCTGATCCCGCCTGAAGGGGTAATTGCTTTTGAGGTGCATGTTCAATACCCCATGAGGCCGCAGCACCGGGAACACACCGGCATCAAACCGTCGGAAGAAATGTTTTGCCTGAATTTCAAATAGGGCGGCGAATTCCAAAGATCTGTCAGGGTTGAGTTCTTGATATTTCCCACCACAAAGTCGTGATAGTCCCTGCAGGGTGAGATATCTCCGTTGCTGTCGACTTCCGCGGCGTAATATATCGAGCTACACCGGTCGAAGCCGAAGCGGTTTGAGTGGTCGGTATAGTAGGTCCGGAGGTTTTCCTCGCCTGAAATGTTCGGAAGCAGGACCACCGGGGGGGCATCAAGCGGGCGCGACCGATTCTGCAAAGCTCTTATCTGCTGGTCGAGCGCGGCGTAATCTTCAGGTTTCCAGTTGCCTATCCAGCCGCGATGCAGCGAGGGGGTAAATCCGAATCGACGCGAGAAGTCCTTTTCATGGGCTTCTGCGCTCTCGGAATCTATCCACCAGGAAAGATAAAAGACGAAAAGGTCTATCTTCCGGCGGAAAGTTTCATAGATATCGATCAGGTGGTGGACATTAGCTTTGGAAATCGTGGTAAGCGAAGCAATCAGGGGCAAATTGGACTTCTCGAAGCGCCGCGCATCATTTACCGAGTTCAAACCGGCCACGATATCGGCAAAATTGTTACCTGTCCCGGCAGCAACACGGATATTGTTATGAAGCACCTCGGTGGGGCCGTCGATGGAAACCTGCAGCAGGAAAAGGGGTGCCTGCACAAGACGTTGCGCAACGGAAGCCACCTTGGTGCCGTTCGTGGCGATAGAAACCGGCAAGCCCAGTCGCGTAGAGGCATCGATGAGGTCCAGGACCCCGTCATAGAGCATGGGTTCTCCTCCCCAAAGATAGACAAAAGGCCGGTGACCGTGGTCCACCAGATCGGCGATTATTTCCAGGTAACGGCCGATGGGCACCTCCTGTTTTTTGAGCGCCTTCAGGTCCTTGTCCTTAAGAAATCCCCCTTCGCCCCACTGACCGCAGGTCGCGCAGCGCAGGTTGCACAGGTCGGTCAGCCGGAGGCTCAACTGCCTGATCTTCCTGCCACACCCGCCACGATGCCGGAATGAAAATCGATTTGATAATGCTTTCTCGGCCTGAAGGGAGGCAAGCTTCGCGCCAATCCAGGGGTGGCCGGCAAACCGCCAGAGATTCTTGAGCACCGTACCAGGGCCTACTCCACTGCATCTGTTTTTCACGTAATCCTCACCCGACGAGGTTTACCGAGTTGAGCGGTCAGAGTCACTCATCTGCTGCAACCGCGTGAAACCATTGGCCGCTCGGCCCACTCCCGGCCAGTGCGGATTCAGACCGGCAGCTTGACACCCACGGCCTTTCATGGCACATTCCGCAGAGTATTTGGATACATAACCAGGATAAGCATTACTGATGACCGCGATTTGCCGCGCATTATTATTTTTTTAGCGGCCGATTTCAATATTTTTCACCCAAGTATCGGTTTTATTTGCTCATTCCTGTTTTTGACGACAACACCAACGGTGAGATAGACGATTCATGAAAGCTCTTGTCTACAGACGTTCGGTCCCGCTTTACCTTATCGGGCGGGTCCTGAGCAGCATCAGGCCGCACCGATTCTTCCCGCGACTGGCTCCCATCCGATTCACGGAGATACCTCTTCCCCAAAACGAAAGAGGGTGGGTCACACTTAGGAACCTCCTTTGCGGCATATGCGGCTCCGATCTGGGCCTGCTTCGAGGCAAAGAGTCATTTCTGCTGGAACCTTATGCATCCTTTCCCGCCGTGCTGGGTCATGAAACAGTGGCCGAGGTCGTATCAGCCCCGGAAGGTTCGGGATGGCAGACCGGCGACAGGGTAGCCGTGGAGCCTGTCCTTGCATGCGCGGAGCGTGGCGTGCCTCAGTGCAGGTTCTGTGCTCAAGGCTTTTACAACCTCTGCGAGAACTTTACTCAAGACGGGAAAGTAGCCCCCGGGCCAATCATCGGGTACAACAGCACTTTCGGAGGCGGCATGGCGCAGTTCATGCTCGCATCTGCCGACAGGCTCATCCGGGTGCCGAACACCGTCCCCGATGAAAAGGCGGTTCTGGCGGACTCGCTGGCTTCCGCTTTGCAGCCCGTGCTGGACCATTTTCCCGAAGACGGGCAAACCGCTCTCATCTTTGGCGCAGGTGTCCTGGGGCAGCACATAATCCGGATTCTCAGGGCCCTGGGGTCGCGCGCCCGCCTGACAGTCATTGCGCGTCATCGTTTTCAGCAGGACCTGGCAAAGCTCGGAGGGGCGGACATTATCATGCCGTCTCCGGATAGGGCGGAATTGGGCAGGGCCGTCGGGGCAAGGCTGCTCCCAACGACTCTTGGTGGAGGGAACCTCGAGGGAGGGGCCGATATCGTATTCGACTGCGTCGGGAGCACTCACAGCTTTCAAGAATCACTCCTCGCCCTGCGCGGGCGCGGAACTTACGTGATGGTGGCAACAGCCGGATCCCTGGGCCGAATTGATTTTTCCAGCCTCTGGTTTCGGGAACTCAGGGTCACGGGCACATCATCATATTCCATCGGCTGCTTCAAAGGGCAACGGATGAGGACGTACCAGATGGCGATGGACCTGCTGGCCGGCGATTATCCGTGCGACGGGCTTCTCACTCATACCTACCCTCTCAACGCTTTCGCACAGGCGTTCAAAACCGCTTTCAACAAATCCGCGCACAAGAGCGTAAAAGTTGCGATCGACCTCAGAGCTATTTGAGATTAGAGGATTTTGCGCTCCTCTCGGTACATGGAAGGCGCCCGCGTGGAACACGGAGGCTTTGCTCCGGTCAAATTGCGGGTGAAATACGATTGGCGGGCTTTACGGCAAGAGGTTCTTCTGACAATTCTTCCTATTCGGAAACATTTTTGGCGATTCCGTTGCCGTTTCCATTCCTTTCCACGATTCTCGTCACCAGGAGTTCAAATATTCCCATTGCGGCAAATTGCATGCCCGAGAGCATTATCAGCGAGCCCACGGAAATAAATCCCCAGTGACAGCTTATCTGTCTTGTCGTCAGATATTCGGTGAGCGCGCCAATGTTGAGAATAATCCCCAGAACGATGAAGCAAGCCCCGACTACTACCATCTTCCTCGTCGAACAAAGCCGGAGAACCATCCGCCCCAGAGCCGAGTGATGCCGGCAGTTGCCGTTGAGAGCCGCCGCCACGCGTTCGGCCACGACACCGATACTCAACATCAGCAGTGCGGCCAGAAAAAACGTATTAATGGCAATTTGCCGGTAGATGAAATTGTTCTGGAAAACATGCCGGACAATGAGGTCCCAGGCCGGGTCCAGGCTGTAGAGCAGCGCCGCAAGGAAAAAAAGAGCCGACGTGCACCCGAAGAACTTCAGGGGACAAAAGCACAGGGCGATTTCGATGATAGACATGAGGAAACGCAATCCGTCCCTCATGACATGCAGTTTGGATCGCCCGGTTCTTTCGTGATACGGCACCGGCATTTCACGAACAACCAGACCGGCTACGAGCGCTCTGAAGGTCATGGCGGGCGTGAAATGAAGCCCGGTAGGCAAGGGATAGAGTTTCGCAAGGGAATCTCTTCTGAGAACACGTATTCCGGTGGCCGTGTCGCTGATCTTTTTCCCGGACAGGTAGGAAACCAGGGCGGCATACATCCGGTTGCCAATCCACCGCAGACCGGGCATCTTGCTTTTCTTGTGCATCCTGGAACCCATAACCATATCGGCGGATTCTTCAACGGCCTTTTTGCATAAACCGACAAAAGATTCCGGGTCGCAGGTTCCGTCTGCATCCAAAAAACCCACCAGATCGCTCGACCCTTTTGAGAATCCAAGCTTTATGGCAGCCCCGTAACCACGGTTTTCTTCATACTCTATGACGTGCACGGATTCATAGGAACGCGCGATTTCGCCGGTGAGATCGGTGCTGCCGTCGCTTACCACTATGATTTCCACTTCGCCGATCGGGGTATTCTGAATGATGGCGGCCTTGGCAGCCAGGCACCGTTCAATGGTTTTTCCAATCGCTGCTTCCTCATTCAAAGCAGGGATTATGATGGAGAGACTTTTCGGCACGGCGTCCTGCCGCCCCTGGTGAGTTCGGGGAACAAACGGCAAGACACGCCCATCCGAAAAACCCGCAGACGCTGGATTGGATTTATTCATTTCCCCCTCAAATTGATTACTTTACCGGGCGGTACCTGTAACCCGTAAAAAACCCCCAGTTCCAGTTAGCCAGGATAATCAAGAATAAGACAATGAACTGGAAAGCCCTCCCTATATTACCTGTTTTCAGGAAAAACCAAAAACCAATAATTGGCCAAGGCAGAAGAACCAGAAACCACGCATCCGGATGCAATAGAAACAGAGCCAAAACAATTACCAGGCCGGCTGCTGCCGCAAAGGGTTCGAAGTCGGGTATTCTAAAGAACCCATGCTTCCTCACCAGGTGCCATTCCCCTGCCCCATACCTCCTCATCATTCTGGAGAATTCCCTGTATGTTCCCGGCCGGTAATGTCCCACGATAGCGGCGGGGTTATAAATGAGCCGGTAGCCCCTGCGCCGTAGTTTGAGATCAAGTTCCAGATCCTCACCCGGAAACTGCGCTTCGTCAAACCCCCCGATTTCTTCAAAAACACTCTTCCGATAGGCCGAATTGCAGCTCGCGTTGTGGTTGGTCTCACGGAAGACGGCATCAGTTTTAACGTAGCTGGTTACAAAACCGCTGATTTTCAAAAACTCCTGAATTCTCTTACCCAGCTCGGACTCATCGGCCGGGCTGATTTGGTCCCCTCCTACGCCCACTACGTCCGGGCCTACGAAGCCCTTCTCCAGTTCCTTGAGCCACCGGCCGTCAACTATGCAGTCCCCATCGGTGAAGGCGACTATGGTTCCTCTGGCGGATCGGACGGCAACATTTCTGGCCCGTGACGGGCCCCCTCGATCCAGCCTGATCACCCTCACCTCTTTGAACGCAGCACAAAGCTCAACCGTCCTGTCCGTCGATCCGTCATCGGCGACGACGACTTCGTAGCTGGGATGATCAAGGGCACAAAGCGATTCGAGGCACTTGGAGATCGTATTCTGGCAATTGTAGACCGCAACAATTACCGATATCCTCGGCTCCGGGCTATTCACTTTCGCGGGACCCCGTCCAAAGATAAGAAAAGAAATTCCTGGCGCCTCGCACTTTTCGGTACAGGTCCGCTGTGCTTCGGCTTGCAAAGAGGAATTTGATCATATAGCTCGGGCGAAAATAGAATTTCTTGAGCCCGCGGTCAACCGCTTCCGTCACAGCATCCCGGCTCAGCCCCGGGCATTCGGCCACAGGTGCCTGCTCACCATTATTCAGCCATCTGTCCCAGCGTACTTCTTTCAAAAGCCCCGCTTCGCGGCAATAGTTAAAATATGCAGTCCCCGGAAAAGGAACCGCCGCTGAGAACTGGACCGTGTCCAATCCGAGATCCAGCGCGTACCGGATCGTCTCGTCCATGCTCTGCCGGGTTTCTCCCGGAAGTCCGAGCACGAAGCACCCGTGTACTTGCAGCCCCGTTTTTTTTGCCAGTTCCATAAAACGGCGGCCGTCCTCGGGAGCTTCCCTTTTGTTCATGCGGACCAGCATTCCATGATCTCCAGATTCGAAGCCGACGAGCAACTGCCGGCAGCCGGCCCTTTTGAGCAACCTGAATAATTCTTCATCGGCCGTATCGGCCCTGGCGTTAACGGAGAATGTTATTTTGAGTCCCCGCCGCAGGATCTCTTCACAAATACCCACGGCATTGGACTTCAAAAGGGTGAATGTGTCGTCCTCGAAGAAAAACTCGCCCCCATTCGCCACCTGAGGACACAACCGGATGTCGTATTCCATTTCGTCCACCACATTTCGCGGCGAACGAAGCCTGGCCTTGTGGCCATGCATAACCTGCGGCCAGAGGCAAAACGTGCACCCGTGAGGGCAACCCCGCCCTGAGAATATATCAACATAGGGATACAACTTCGATCCATCGAAGTATTTCATGAGATTAAGTTGATGCCAGGCAGGAAACGGCAGGGAATCCAGATCGTCTATCAACGGACGTGGCTCTGTCCTGAGGGCCTGACCGTTTTCCATGCGGCATATTCCTTTTACATCTTTCAGGTCAGGATAGCTTGAGACCACATCGAGCACCGTATTGTCATATTCTCCTATGCAGATCACATCCAGAGCGCCTCCGGCTATTCGCAACGTCTCCTCGGGAAGCGCCGAGGCATGGGGGCCGACCATGATCACAACGGCCCGGCTCTCTTCTTTGCAGATCCGCGCGCATTCGATGTCCGAATAGATGGATGGAGTAGTGGAGTCAAGGACCACAAAGTCAGGTTTTTCCTTCCTGACGAGCAGTTTCAGATCGCCTTTATTTCGGTCCTCGGCCGGAAAATCGAACAGTTTCGCATCCACTCCGGCTCTTTCGAGAACCGCGGTGGCGTAAGCCAACCAGTCGGGTGCCCGTAACACCCGGCCGCGGGTGCGAGTCGCCCAGCGCTGTGTCCGGTTGAATCCTTTTACGAAGGGTTCGTTAATAACCAGCGTTTTCACGTGCATGCATTCAGGCATCTATTGGGAATTGAAACTGCGCCCGGAGAAGGGGCACACTCGCAACATCTCTTTCCGGACCGATCCAATCAGCTCGAAGGGGCTTGAAAGTCCAACCGTCTCGCGGCATTATAAAGCCGTCATGTTATTCTCGCATTAATCGGGTGTCAAACGAAAAGGGCTCCGGCGACGATGGCGCCGGCACAGGGCCCGTTTTGCGAAGTGGCTTGCAGTAATCGGCCCTGGCGGGATCAACCGGACCAGGTTTTGGCAATAAGCGATCATTCAAGGATTGAGACGCCGGATGAAAATAGTGTTGGACGCAATTCCGTTGACTGAACTGATCACTGGTATTCAGCGCTACGTCAGGTGCCTCTACACCGAGCTGCAAGCTCTTCCGGACGTTTCGGTTTTGTATTTCGGCAGATTTGGGTCCAGCGCCGAAATGCCGCGGGAAGCCAATCCCGGAACATGGTCCAAAAGAATCGGCGCAATCCGCAAGTTCCCCTCTCCCGTAATAGTCGCCGGCAGGGTAGCGGACAGATTCAACTTCGAGAGGCGCCTGCGCAATCTGAACCGTAAGAGTCCGTATGATGTCTATCACGAAACCGCATTTTTTCCCCCCGCGCTCAACGGCATTCCAACTGTATACACCATCTACGACCTTTCGTTGATCAAGCACCGGGATAAACACCCGCGCGAAAGGGTTTGGTTCTCTGAAATTTTCCTCAAGCGCAGACTGCCGCGCGCGGCCCACATCATAACGATTTCCGATTTTACCAGAAGCGAAGTGATAGAAGACTTAGGAGTTCCTCCGCATAAGGTCACCACGGTCCACCTCGCACAGGGTTCGGTTTTTCACCAGCGGCCTCAACCTGAAATCCGCTCAGTGCTCGAAAGCCGCTCCCTGCCCAAGGACTATATTTTATTCGTCGGCACACTGGAACCCCGAAAAAACCTGCAACTGCTGGTCAAAGCGCTCCCTCTGCTCCGGACGGACATCCCGCTGGTTCTTACCGGCTGGTCGGGTTGGGGAGAAAGAGCCTGGTGGGATGAAATCATAAGATTGGGGCTGGAGAAGCGGATCATCCTTACGGGCTATGTCGATGAGCCCACGCTGGCCTGCCTGTACGGCGGCGCATCGGCATTCGTATACCCCAGCCTCTACGAAGGTTTCGGGCTTCCGGTCCTCGAAGCCATGGCCTGCGGCTGTCCGGTTATTTGCAGCAATTGCGCAAGCCTTCCGGAGGTTGCCGGGGATGCCGCCGTCCAGGTAGATCCCCACGATCCGGAGGGTCTCGCCCAATCGTTGGAGAAAATCATGTATGATTCGGATTTTAGAAACCGGCTTGTCGCCGCGGGCCTCCAGAGGGCAGGATTATTTTCCTGGAAAAAAACGGCATCGGAGACGCTTGGGGTTTTCAGGAAGGCAAGGGAGGGATTTTAGATTTTGGGATTTTAGATTTTAGGTGCCGGATCTGAGAGTTTTTCTAACGATGCTAAACCTGCCGACGGCCCTGTGCTCACAGCATTTTATGTCCCCTGGAGACACCCCAAACCATAAAAAGCGGTTCTTTTCATAGCAGAGATCCCTGAGTGCACGTAGAAAAAATTAGAGGGAAGAAAGCGGCGCGTGCTTCCACTTGTATAAAATCCCTGTATTTCTGCCTTTCAGTGGCTGTCCCCACTTTCGTCCTCACTGCACCTCAGTAACCTAAATTGCAGTTTGAACCCGGCATTGTGGATTAGGGCACGCGCTTTTTCAAAGAATAAACCTGCCTGTTTACTCAATGGGAACTTGCCGACCAGATCTATAATCACCTTCTGGTCCTTTGTGTCGGGTCTTTCTTCGTACATCTGGCCGCTTTCGATGAACCGAAGATAGGCGTTCAGCTTTTCCTGCAAAAGAAACAGAGGCTCTCCCTCATCTTGATCCCACGGTAAATGATCGCTAATCGTAAGCCATACGTCACCCGATTTGGGATCAATGCTCACAAAATCCACGACGTTAGTTTGTTCTGTGGACATCACTGTTCCCCGGTATGATCTGGAGTTCTGTTGGCTGGATTTGCTTTCAGCCACTACCCCCGGCTACCGTCACCCCGGCAGCGCTTTTGATCCGGGGTCCAGTGCTTTTAGAAAAATTCCCTGTTATTCCGGCATATGAATGAACACAGGAATCCCGCTTGGTAGGTTGACGGAGTCAGGAAATGTGAGACTGCCTCCTAGAGGCCGTGGGGTTTTTCGCTGAAACGTGTGATCCAACCGTGGTCCCCATAAAGCTCGCCGGGCAAACCATCGCTGATTTCTTTAATATCGTACGTAGTTCCATCCTGATCGGAAATGACTATTTTCAAACTATCCAACTGCTCGAGGGTCCATAGAAGATGATGTAGAGTAGTGTCCACAACCTCAGGAATGAGTCTTTCCAAGATTTCAACCTGCTGAATGGAAAATCCGGAGAGCAAATCTCTAATCCGCGCTGCACTGGGACTTTTCATTTTACCATTGATTGTCTTTTCCCAATCATTTATGGCCTTGTCTCTAACCCTGCGAATGAGGATCTCTCCGAATCTGTCGAGCATAATCTGACTCATCGCTAACCTCCATCATTTGTCACTTCTCCACGGAATTCTTGTTGGAGCTACAATACCTTGGCTACGAAGATCACTCAACGCATGAGCAACTATCGCCCTTGCTTCTGCCTCCGTTGCGCCACCCGCCATGAGAGCTTCTACTGCTATTCTCGTGTGCTCTGCTAACGAGTTCGGGCGGCCACTGGCCGCAAGTTCATCGAACAATCGACGTTGAGCCGAAGTCATATGTCCATGACTCCAATCTTGGCTCTCCATAAATTCCTGGCTGATACTGAACCCCTTTTGTGGGTCGTATTCCGGGTGTCCCCTGAAGCCAGACTTCGCGTAGACATGGTGACCGCCGACATTTTCGTATGTTCCAGTGCCCTCAGATACATATGGTTCTATTCCACTCTTTGAAGAATCTTCCCACTTTTCAATGAAGTCAAATTCTTTGTTTGGAGGCCCTTGCTCCAACTCATCTTTCAATTCCCGGGCAAGTGGGGTCTTCTCATCCTTTACCGCCGAATTCACCAACTCTCTTACCTGAGCTTCGTGAGGAGTGACTCCCATGCGCTTCAAAAACGCTAAACCGAACGGCAAAACGGCGGCGAAAGATTCCACTGGGTGGTTTACCCAGGCATCTTTAAAAGTATCCCAACTCCATGTTTGTTTTCTGATATCAATGCCAACCGGCTTCCCAACTGAATCAAGGAACCCTAGTCCAGCCGCTTCCGCCGTTTTGACGATTCCCGCCGACCCCCCTATGGCACTGACAAGTTCCAGCGTGCTTTGGCCGGTCGGGTCATCTTGAATGAGCTGCTCATATTCGGGGTGTTCCCGCAGAAATTTTTCAACTGCCGCCTGAGACTCGTTGCTATATGTCTGCGCAAGGTCGGAAGGTCCTTTCGCAATACCGACACCCAACTGAGTCGTCGATTTCGGGATCGTGTTAGTCAGCCAATCCCAGAGGCCCTTCGTGTCGGTGGGGCTCTCAACGTATTCCCTTATTTTCAGAGCCTGAGGTTTCAAAGTCCCGCTGGATTCCAGGGCCTGCCAGAACCAGGAATCTTCGGGTTTTTCCTTTTGCGGCGCCGGCGGGCTAGCATTCCTGTTGGGGTTTTCGTCAAGCGCGGAGCCCACCTTGGAAGGCACGGAATTATTGGCGGCTAGAAGGGACCTTATCTTTTCATCGATCATCCTGTTGGTGAGATCGCGAGCCTGTATGGCGAGGGGGCTTTGGTTTAATGCGGCACTATCGAGGTTCCTCAGGAAGGATTGAAAAAGCCTGATTGAAGCGTCTGCACGACTTTCGGACTGCAAGGCAGTGTCCGGGCCGGCTTCGGTTTTGCGCCCAAACTCTCCTTCAAGGGTGTTCCGAGGCGGGGTGCCCGGATAATTCTCGTTCGCACTCGCCAGGGTTTGATCGGACGGGGCAATTACGTCCCGGCTTGCTTCCGGGCCGACAGCCGGAACTTTCAGGCTGCTCAAGTCCATCATCCCTGAAGGCGGTTCATCGGGGAAATTCAGGGCCGACTGGTCCATTACCCGGGATTCATCAGGCATAAGAATTCGATCTTTCTTTCCGGCGGTCTCGATTCCCGGCCATCTTTTGTTTTGTCCGAAAGTGAACTTGGAAATGTTGTGTATCGCCAGTCGGGGTCGGCCCCCCGAGCGGGAGAAGAGTATCCCGGACCATGACGGATTTGTTTAAATCCCTGGTCTCCAATTCATCATACGGGAAGGCAGGCAAGCTCAGCCAAACGGCAACCAGAAGCGGCAATAGAACCGGAAATAGAAGTGGCAATAGAAGTGGCAAAAAGCAGACGAGAGAAAATTTTTTCGCCTGAGGTGGAACTCAGTTGATCAGGATTAAATCAACGGCGCCTGATCCACGTACACCTGACAGGACATGGTGCTGGCAGGATTGGAATTTGAACTGAGGTTTGATCAGTAGTGCTTTCGCGAAGAATCCTTGGGTTTTAGGATTACTTTTAGTACAATTTTCAAAAAGAAGGAGGCATGTCATGTCGGAACCGGCAACAAAGAGGGCAACTTACGACGACCTATATAGTATTCCGGATAACATGACGGGAGAAATCATCAACGGCGAATTGATTGTTACTCCGAGGCCGTCAAGGATACATGTCATGGCTTCCTCATATTTGGGAGCCGAGTTAATACCGCCATATTGTCATGGCAGAGGCGGAGGGCCTGGTGGATGGGTTATCCTCATCGAACCGGAAATAAAACTGGGGGAACATATCATAGTTCCCGATCTGGCCGGCTGGAAGAAGGAGAGATTTCCTGATGAGGAACCCCATAACTGGATATCGGTTCCTCCGGACTGGATCTGTGAGACGCTTTCACCTGGTACCCGAAGGCTGGACCGGATGATAAAAATGCCTATTTACGCTCAACACGAAGTCCCTTACCTCTGGCTGGTTGATCCGGCTGAAAAGACGCTCGAAGTCTTCCGTTTAAAAGAAGGTGAGTGGGTTGTGGCCGGTCTTTTTCTCGATAATGCCAAGGTGCGGGCTGAGCCTTTCACCGGGATCGAACTAAGTTTGGGCGACCTTTGGCGGGAAACGCGTTCACCATCAACTGAAGTGCCGAAAGAGTAGTTTCTGCGCACCCAAACATTTTTCCAGCCGACCCATTATGGTTGAACTTTGTTATTTGTATTGGGAACAAGAGAAACCAGGGAAGAACCAAAAAAGCCGCCGAAAATCACAGCTTTTCAATCAAAAATCTTCAAATCTAAAATCTAGCCAAAGACATTTGAAATTTTAAAGAATTTTAATTCCATCGGTCGTTCTTCCGAAGATTGTTTGGGAAGAACAAATCAGAAGGAGGAGCGACCGATGGAAACTTTGATGAGAC
>Ga0326728_10007340_pt1 | contig 28429 bp, 27 predicted proteins | sample MB3enrmetagenome_FD_207602 | JGI IMG/M metagenome (GOLD analysis project Ga0326728, IMG submission 207602) | Lab enriched peat soil microbial communities from McLean, Ithaca, NY, United States - MB31MN | ecosystem: Environmental > Terrestrial > Soil > Wetlands > Peat | place: USA: New York... | reverse complement strand
AATCAAGCGTGGCGCGGCGAATGGGCGCGGCGCGCCCGCGAAGCAAGGGCGCGCGAAGGAAGCGGGCGCCGCAACTTGCTTTCGCTGCAGCGCAGCGCAGCGGCGCCTCCACGGCGCCAAATCCGCCCTTTCCGCGTTGCGACGCCGCAACACAGCCATGAGTCTGTCACATTGCTACAGCCGTTGAAATTATTAGCGAAGCGCGCCGGAGCGATAGAAATGGCCATTTGTAGCAAGAGTCGTGATCGCAGCTGCGATTTCTTCAAAGGTGAACGATCGGTTAACGCGCCGTGTCGCTACTTATGCGCTAGTCGCATGGCTGGAAGGCGCGCGCGGCCCTTCTCGAAACCGATCGGGTTTTCTATGTTGCAGCGCACAGGCCGGGCGAATCGCCCACGGGCGGGACTGGCGGAGAGATCGAAAGGCAGAGGAAATCATGGCCCCGATGAAGACCATCACCGAGAAGCTGACCGCCTGGCGGCGCTATCGCGAAACGGTGCGCGAACTGACGCAGATGAGCGACCGCGAGCTGCAGGACATCGGCATCCGGCGCGGCGACATTCATTTCGTCGCCGCCGGCGTGATGAAGGGCTGAAGCTTCGGGGGCGCCGTTCCCTCCCTCCGGACGCCCCTGTTCGCGTCGGCCCCCCCGACGCCGAGAAACGCCCGTCGCTCCTCCCTCGGCGGGCGTTTTTCTTTGTCCGCCCGCCGCCGCTCCCCGGGTTGACGCCGCCCGGCGGCTCTGTGACAAGTTTTCATGCGCCCCGTCCATGTCATCGGCGGCGGCCTCGCCGGCAGCGAGGCGGCTTGGCAGATCGCCCGCGGCGGCGTTCCCGTCGTTCTCCACGAGATGCGCCCGCGACGCTCGACCGAAGCGCACCGCACCGCGCGCCTCGCCGAACTCGTCTGCTCGAACTCGTTCCGCTCCGACGACGCCGCCAACAACGCCGTCGGCGTGCTCCACCGCGAGCTGCGCGCCCTGCGATCGCTGATCATGCGCTCGGCCGACGCCTGCCAGGTGCCGGCCGGCGGCGCGCTCGCCGTCGATCGCGAAGGCTTCTCCGCCGCGGTCGAGGCGGCGATCCTCGCCGAGCCGCTGATCCGCCTCGAGCGCGAGGAGGTCGCCGGCGCGCCGCCCGAGGATTGGGACAGCGTCGTCGTCGCCACCGGGCCGCTGACCTCGTCGGGGCTCGCGGCGGCGCTTCGCGAGCTGACCGGCGAGGCCGCGCTCGCCTTCTTCGACGCCATCGCCCCGATCGTCCATCGCGACTCGATCGACATGGCGGTGGCGTGGCCGCAGTCGCGCTACGACAAGGCCGGCCCCGGCGGCTCCGGCGCCGACTATCTCAACTGCCCGATGAGCCGCGAGCAGTACCGCGTCTTCGTCGACGCGCTGCTTGGCGCCGATAAGACCGAGTTCCGCGACTTCGAGGGCGCGCCCTATTTCGACGGCTGCCTGCCGATCGAGGCGATGGCCGAACGCGGCCCCGAGACGCTGCGCCACGGCCCGATGAAGCCCTTCGGCCTCACCAACGCCCACGACCCGAAGGTCAAGCCCTACGCCATCGTCCAGCTCAGGCAGGACAACGCGCTCGGCACGCTGTTCAACATGGTCGGCTTCCAGACCAAGCTCAAATACGCCGAGCAGACGCGCCTCTTCCGCATGATTCCCGGCCTCGAGCGCGCCGAGTTCGCGCGGCTCGGCGGCCTGCACCGCAACACCTTCCTCAATTCGCCGCGCCTGCTCGACGCGACGCTGAGGCTGAAAGCGCGCCCCGCGTTGCGCTTCGCCGGCCAGATCACCGGCTGCGAAGGCTATGTCGAGAGCGCCGCGATCGGCCTCATCGCCGGCCGCTTCGCCGCCGCCGAGCGGCTCGGCCGGCCGCCGGCGCCGCCGCCGCCGACCACCGCCGTCGGCGCGCTCTTGAACCACATCGTCGGCGGCCATATCGAGGCGATCGAAGCGGGGCCGCGCTCGTTCCAGCCGATGAACGTCAACTTCGGTCTCTTCCCGCCGATCCGCGGGCCGCGCGTCGACGAAAACGGCGAGCGGCTCAGCGCGCCGGAGCGTGGCCTCGCGCGCAAGCGCGCGCTGTCGGCGCGCGCGGAGACGGATTTGGCGAAGTGGATCGCCGAGGTCGGGTGAGCGCTGGCTCGCCCCGCCCCCCGCCCTCGCGCTGACGAATAATTGGCTTGCGCCGAGCATGGCGGCGGGCGAAGCTCCCTTCGCGGGGGGCGAACAACGGAGATTGGCCATGCCGAAACTCGCGCTCGCCGCCGCGGCGCTCGCCCTGACGCTCGCTTCCGCCTTCGCGTCCGCCGAAGCCGAGACCATCAAATACAAGGCCGACCTCACCGGGCCGGGCGAAGTCCCTCCCAACGACTCCAAGGGAACGGGAACGATCGAGGCGTCGTTCGACACGGCGACGAAGACGCTGACCTGGCAAGGCGGCTATTCGGGCCTGACCGGCCCGGAGATCGCCGCGCATTTCCACGGGCCGGCGAAGGCGGGCGTGAACGCGCCCGTGCTCGTGCCGGTCGACGCGAAGGCGAGCCCGTTCTCCGGCTCGGCGACGCTGACCGACGCTGAGGCCCAGGACTTCGCCGACGGCCTGGTCTACTTCAACATCCACACCGACGCCCACAAGGGCGGCGAGATCCGCGGCCAGCTGGCGACGGCGCCGTAACGCCGGCGGGCGGACCGAGAGCGCGACGCCGGCTCGTCGCATTGGCGTTCGCGCTCTTTCTCCCTTCGTCATGGCCGGGCCTGTCGTCCGGCCGTCACGTTTGCGCGCGGTTCCCGTTCAATGGGCGGCATGAACTGGACAGCCGCGCCGCGCGAGCGCGCATGACCGGTCGACGCGCCGGCGGCCGCGCGCGGAATGGACCTCGCCGTCACGCGGCTCTTCGGTCTGCGCGATCTGATTGGGGATTGAGCAAGCGGTCGCCGCGATCCCCGCCGGGGGCGGCCAACGCGCCCTGGCGCCGAAACATTTCGCTCATGCCGGCAACGACGGCGGCGCGCCGCCGCCCCGCCTCAGCGGGCGCGCGCCCAGCGCCAGATCGCCCATTGCCGCCGCCAGGCGGGCGCCGGCCCCTCTTTGCCGCGCGCGCGGCGGTCGAGGTCGAGCCTTAGCGTCGCCAGCGGCGCGAAAGCCGGAGCGACCGCCGCGCGCCCGACGAGCGCCGCCTCGGCGGCGTCGACACGCGCAAGCGCGGCGGCCTCCTCGCCTGACGCTTCGGCGAGCGCGGCGGCCATGCCGGCGTTGAGCGCCGCTTCGTCCGCGCCCGTTTCTTCGAGCGCCCGCGCGGCGAGCGCGTAGTGAGGCGCAATGAGCGCGCGGCCGAGCGACTCGATCTCCTCGCGCGTCGCCGCCGGCTCGGCGTAGAGCGCCTCGCGCCGCGCTTCGAGATAGGCGGCGAACGCCGCGATCGGCAGGCGGCCCGCGCCGATGGCGTCGATCAGCGCCGCCGCGACGGGGTGGCCCGCCGCTTCCGCCTCGCGTTTCCCCTCGATCGCCTCCAGCCACCAGACGAGCCGCGCCTCGCCGGCGAGCGGCTCGCGCGCGCGCGCCTTCACGCGGCCGGTCTCGAGGAAGAAGGCGGAAAGCGCGTGCAGGCGCGGGCGCAGCGACGCCGGCGCGAACAGCGCCCCGAGCCAGCGGTCGCGGTCGCCCTCGCGAGTGAGCCGCTCGCAATGCGCGTAGGCTTCGCCGAGCCGCGCTTCGCCGGCGGCGCTCACGGCGCGGCGATCAGCAGCGCTGCGACGCGCCGGCCTTCGTCGATCATCACGTTATAGACGCGCGTCGCCGGGCCGGTCGCCATCGCCTCGAAGCGCAAGCCCCGCTCGCGGAGCGCCGCGGCGAGCGCCTCGGGCGGACGCGCCATCTTCGCGCCGGCGCCGATGACGAGGAACTCGATCGCGCCCGGCGCGGCGGCGAGCTCGGCGAACAGCGGCGCGAGCGTCGCCGCGTCGACCTCGTCGATCGCTTTCGCGCCAACCGCGCCGATCCCGCGCGGGGTCGCGAGGATCGAGCCGACGTGGCTCATCCCGGCGAAGCGGAACCCGCCGGCGCCGTAGGCCTCGACGACATGGCGGCCGGGCGCGTAGGCGGGCGCGGCGGTCACGCCTGCGCCTTGGCCGTCTCCGCCTCGGCGTCCGCTCCGCTGTCGAACGTCTCGGCGCGCACCCCGAGATAGATCAGCATCGGCGAGCAGATGAAGATCGAGGAATAGGTCGCGACGCAGACGCCCCAGAGCATCGCCGCGGAGAACGAGCGGATCACATGCCCGCCGAGGAAGAACAGCGCCAGCAGGGCGAGCATCACCGTGGTCGCGGTCATGATGGTGCGCGGCAGCACCGCGTTGACCGACATGTCGATGATGTCGGCGGTCGGCATCTTCTTATATTTGCGCATCACCTCGCGGATGCGGTCGAGCACGATCACCGTCTCGTTGAGCGAATAGCCGACGACGGTGAGAATCGCCGCGATCGAGGTCTGATTGAACTCGAGCTGGGTGAAGCAGAAGAAGCCGACGGTGAGCAACAGGTCGTGCATGGTGGCGATGATCGCGCCGACGGCGAATTGCCATTCGAAGCGGAACCATAGATAGGCGAGCACGGCGAGGATCGACACCACCACGCCGAGCGTGCCACGCTGCACCAATTCGCCCGAAACGCGCGGCCCGACCGTCTCGACGCTGCGGAACTCGTAAGCGTCGCCGAACGCCTGGCGCAGCTTGTTGACGGCGGTCTGCTCGCCCTGCTCGCCGCCGGGCTGCACGTCGAGGCGCAGCGTGACGTCGGACTCCGCGCCGATGCGCTGGGCTTCGACCGGCCCGAGGCCGAGGCTCTCGCCTGTGGAGCGCAACATGGCGAGGTCGGCGACGCCGTTCTTGGCGCGCAGCTCGACCTGGGTGCCGCCGCGGAAATCGATGCCGAAGTTCATGCCGACGGCGAAGAACACCGTCACCGCGATGATCGACAGCACCGCCGAGAGCGGATAGCTCATCCGGCGCAGCCGCATGAAGCCAAACTTGGTCTTTTCCGGCGCGAGGCGAAGCAGTTTCATCGCTTAAAGCTCCTGCCCCTTCAGATCGGCAGCTTGACGGCGCGGGTGCGCCGATACCACAGCGCGATCATCATGCGCGTCATCGTCACCGCGGTGATGATCGAGGTGAGGATGCCCAGCCCGAGCGACACCGCAAATCCGCGCACCGCGCCCGAGCCGAAGAGATAGAGGATCACCGCGGCGACGAACATCGTCACGTTGGAGTCGACGATGGTGGCGAAGGCGCGCTTGAAGCCCGCGTCGAGCGCCGAGACCACCGAGCGGCCGAGGTGCGACTCCTCGCGGATGCGCTCGTAGATCAGCACGTTGGAGTCGACCGCCATGCCGATGGTGAAGACGATGCCGGCGATGCCGGGCAGCGTCAGCGTCGCGCCGAGCAGCGCCATCGAGGCGAAGATGAACAGGATGTGCACGCCGAGGGCGAGATCGGCGAAGACGCCGAATACGCCGTAGGTGGTCAGCATGTAGACGATCACCAGCGCGCCGCCGACATAGGCGGCGCGCTTGCCTGCGTCGATCGAGTCCTGGCCGAGGCCGGGGCCGACGGTGCGCTCCTCGACCACGGTGAGCTTAGCCGGCAGCGCGCCCGCGCGCAGCAGCACCGCAAGGTTGTTGGCCTGCTCGACGGTGAAGTTGCCGGTGATCTGGCCGGAGCCGCCGGTGATCGGGCTCAAGATGCGCGGCGCCGAGATCACCTTGCCGTCGAGCACGATGGCGAACAGGCGGCCGACGTTCTCGGAAGTGACCTGGCCGAACCTCTGGCCGCCGCGCAGATTGAAGCGGAAGTTGACGTCGGGCTCGCCGGTGCGCGAGTCGAAGCTCGGCTGGGCGTCGACGAGATCCTCGCCCGCGACCATCACCCGCTTCTGCACCGGAATCGTGCCGCCCTGCTGCTGCGGCAGCACCTCGACCTCGCTCGGCGGATCGCCGGGATCGGCGACGAGCTGGAAGGTCAGCTTGGCGGTCGCGCCGAGCAGATCCTTGACCTTGGTCGTGTCCTGCAGGCCGGGCACCTCGACCAGGATGCGGTCGGCGCCCTGCTGCTGGACGTTGGTCTCCTTGGTGCCGGCGCCGTTGAGGCGGCGGTTGAGCACCTCGATCGACTGGCTGACGGCGTGGCGGACCTTGTCGTTGATCGCCGCGTCGGTGAGCTGCAATTGGATCGCGCCGTCGCCGGTGTCGGAGATGTCGAGGGCGTGACCGGCGGCGCCGGTCAGCGGCCCGCCGACGTTCTGGTTGAGCGCCCCGAGCAGCGTCAGCGCGCGCGCGCGCTCCGCCGGGTCGGCGATGCGCACCATGACGCCGCGCGGCTGCACGGCGATGCCGCCGCTGATCGAGATGCGGCCCTCGCGCAGCTTGCCGCGCACGTCGTCGCGCAGCGTCTCGACCTGGGTCTTGGTCACCGAGGCGCTGTCGACCTCCATCAGCAGGTGAGCCCCGCCCTGCAGGTCGAGACCGAGGACGATCTGGCGGAACGGCACGAAGCTCGGCAGAACCCTCTCCACCGCGGCGACCACGTCCGCCGGAAGAAAGCTCGGCACGAGCGCCAGCGCGGCGAAGGCGACCAACGCCAGGATGGAGGCGACCTTCCAGGGAGCGAGACGAAGCATAGGGGGCGGGACTTTCCGCGCTGTCGGCGCGCTAGCGGCGCATCAGGGGTTCGGCGCGTCCTTCGGCGCCTCTTTCGGCGCGTCCTTCTTGGCCGGCGTCTTGGCGGCGGGCGCCTCCTTGACCGGCTCGCCCTTCGAGCGCACCTCGGCGATGCCCGAGCGGGCCAACCGGACGCGGATATTGGGCGCGAGCTCCAGCTCGACCTCCTGGTCGTCGACCGCCCTGGTGACGCGGCCGATCAAGCCGCCGCTGGTGACGACGACGTCGCCGCGCCGCGCGCCCTGCACCAGTTCGCGCTGCGCCTTGGCGCGCCGCTGCTGCGGGCGGATGATCAGGAAGTACATGATGGCGAAGATGATGGCGAACGGCGCTATCTGCATCATGATGTCGGCCGACCCCGTCGGGGCGCCGGCGGCCTGGGCGAAAGCGGAAGTCGTGAACAAGGGCGCTGGCTCCGAAGGCGCGCCGCGAAGCGCGCCGGACAAGGGGGCGTGGAAAGCGAGGCATATATATCCGGGGCGGCGGCGAAAGCAACGCCGGCGGCGGCGGCGCGCGGCGCCGATTGCGGGTGGACGGCGAGATCTGCGACGGCGTCCGGCGGGCGCAGTTGGCCCGAGCTGGGTCCCGAGCCGGAGGACCGAAGCGCCGGACCCCGTCCCGCGCCCCTTGCCTCGCCGGGCGCGGCGGGCCAAAAGCGCTGCCCGTGCTGCATCTCAACGACCTCACCTACCGGCTCGGCGAGCGCCTGCTCATCGACCAAGCGACGGTGGCGCTGCCGACCGGCGCGCGCGTCGGCCTGGTCGGGCGCAACGGCGCCGGCAAGACCACGCTCCTGCGCCTGATCGCCGGCGAGCTCGCCCCCGAGAGCGGCGCGATCCTAACGCCGCGCGACTGCCGCATCGGCCGCGTCGAGCAGGAGGCGCCGGGCGGCGACGAGACGCTGGTCGATTTCGTCCTCGCCGCCGACCGCGAGCGCGCCCAGCTGATCGACGAGGCGGAGGCGGCCGCCGAGCCGCTGCGCATCGCCGAGATCCAGACGCGTCTCGCCGACATCGACGCCCACGCGGCGCCGGCGCGCGCCGCGCGCGTCCTCGCCGGCCTCGGCTTCGACGAAGCGGCGCAGAACCGCCCCTTGTCGGCGTTCTCCGGCGGCTGGCGGATGCGCGTCGCCCTCGCCGCGTTGCTGTTTTCCGCCCCCGACCTCTTGCTGCTCGACGAGCCGACCAACTACCTCGATCTCGAAGGCGCGCTGTGGCTCGCCGACTATCTCAAGACCTGCCCGGCGACGACCGTCATCGTCAGCCACGACCGCGACCTGCTCGACGAGGCGGTCGACCACATCCTGCTCATCGAGCGCGGCAAGCTCACCCTGTGGAGCGGCGGCTACGCCAGCTTCGACCGCCAGCGGCGCGAGAGCCAGACATTGCAGGCCAAGGCGCTGAAGAAGCAGGAGGAGCGGCGCAAGCATCTGCAGGATTTCGTCGACCGCTTCCGCGCCAAGGCGACCAAGGCCTCGCAGGCCCAGTCGCGGCTGAAGATGCTGGCCAAGATGGAGCCGATCGCCGCGGTGGTCGACGAGACCGTCCTGCCCTTCCATTGGCCGCCGGTCGCCAAGCGCCTGAGCCCGCCGATCGTCGCGATGGAGAAGGCGAGCGTCGGCTACGACGGCCGCGCGGTGCTGTCGAAGCTCAGCCTGACGCTCGCCGACGACGACCGCGTCGGCCTGCTCGGCGCCAACGGCGAAGGCAAGACCACCTTCGCCAAGCTCATCGCCGGCCGGCTCGAACCGATCGCCGGCAAGGTGACGCGCGCCGCCAAGCTCAAGGTGGGCTTCTTCGCCCAGCACCAGATCGACGAGCTTGACGCCGACGGCACGCCCTACGGCGCCGTCGCCAGCCGCATGCGCGGCGCGCCGGAGGCTAGGATCCGCGGCCGCGCGGCGCTGATCGGCTTTCCCGGCGAGCGCGCCGACGCCAAGATCGCTTCGCTGTCGGGCGGCGAGAAGGCGCGCCTGCTGATGGGGCTGGCGACTTTCGACGGGCCGCAGCTCTTAATCCTCGACGAGCCGACCAACCATCTCGACATCGACAGCCGCGCCGAGCTCATCGAGGCGATCAACGACTACGAGGGCGCCTGCGTCGTCGTCTCGCACGACCGCCGCCTGCTCGAGGCGTGCGTCGACCGGCTGTGGCTGGTCGCCGACGGCGCGGTGAAGGTCTTCGACGGCGACCTCGCCGACTACAACCGCTTCGTGCTCAGCCAGCGCGCGCCGACGCCGCGCGCCGCCAAAGCCCCCGCCCCGCGCGCGAGGCCGCCCGCGCCCGCCAGGCGCGAGCGCGCGCCGCTGCTGAAGGAGATCGTCGCGCTGGAGGAAAAGATGCGCCGCTTCGAGGACCTCTTGCGCCGGGTCGACGAGGCGCTCGCCGAGGCGAGCGCCGAGGGCGGCGAGCCGGCGAAGATCGCCGACCTCGCCTCAAAACGCGCCGAGCTCGAGCGCGCGCTGACGGCGGCGGAGGAGGCGTGGCTGGACTTGTCGGCGCAGATCGAGGCGGCGGGCTGAGCGGGCGGCGGCGGAAGTCTCTTCGTCGCGACGTCGGCGGCGGCGCGCCGCAAGCGCGCCCTTGACGGCCGCGCGGCGGAGGGACAAAGACGCTGAAACAGGCGAGACGGGGCGAAGAGGGGCGCGCGAGAGAGGCTCATGCATGCGCCGCCGCCATTCGCGATCCAGCCGCTCGCCTGCGGCGAACCGGCCCGCAGAACGCGGGCCGGGAGATCTCGCGCTTTGCGGATCGATCCGCCCATCAATGGGTTACGCGATCCGCGGCAGAATGTCTCAGTTCCGCGCCGACCCGCGGCGCGGCCGATTTCGCCGATTTACAACTCGGCGGGGGGCTCACTATTAGTTTTACTTAAGGCCGACGCTGCAGTCGGCCTTCGCTTGAGGAGACGGACGGATGGCTAGTGGAAACGTTTTGCGTGCGGCGTTCGCATGCTCCCTGCTCGTACTCGCCAGCGCGGCGAGCGCAAAGGACTGGAAGACTGTGGTCATCGGCATGGAGGGCGCCTATGACCCGTACAATCTGACCGACCCCAACGGCAAGATCGTCGGCTTCGAGCCCGACTTGGCGGCGGACGTCTGCGCGCGCATCAAGGTCGAGTGCAAGATCATTCCGCAGGATTGGGACGGCATGATCCCCGGCCTGCAGGCCGGCAAGTTCGACGTCATCATGGACGGCATGTCGATCACCGACGAGCGCAAGAAAGAGATCGACTTCTCGATTCCCTACGCCAATGTCCCGGCGGCGCTCGCGACCGCGAAGGCGAGCCCGCTCGCCAAGCTTCCCGAGGCCGGCAAGCTGATCAACTTCAACAAGGACAAGGCCGCCGGCGACGCCGCGATCAAGATGCTGAGAGAGGCGCTGAAGGGCAAGACGATCGGCGTGCAGGTGTCGACCACCCACGCGAACTTCGCCAGCGATCACCTCAAGGACGTCGCAACGATCAAGGAATACAAGACCACCGACGAGCGCGATCTCGACCTGAAGTCGGGGCGCCTCGACGCGATCCTCGACGACGAGACGGAAGTCCTGGCGATGCTCGCCAAGGACGACGCGAAGGACTTCACCACCTTCGGTCCGCTGCTGACCGGCGGCGACTTCGGCATCGGCGTCGGCATGGGCCTGCGCAAGAGCGACGCGGACCTCACCGCCAGGTTCGACACAGCCATCAAGGCCGCCTTTGCAGACGGATCGATCAAGAAGTACTCTTTGAAGTGGTTCAAGATCGACACGACGCCCTAACAGGGAAGAATCCGGCTCGTGGACTGGTTGACGGCGCTCGGCTTTGGCGAAGGCGGCTGGGGCCCGGCGCTGCTCGACGGCGCCGCGATGACGTTGCTCGTGTCGAGCGCGGGTCTCGCAATCGGGGCCGCGCTCGGCTCGCTCGTCGCCTGGGCTAAGCTCTCCGGCGCGCGCCTCGCCGGCGCGATCGGCGAAGGCTACGCGGCGCTGTTCCGCGGACTGCCGGAGCTGCTGGTGGTTTATTTCGTCTACTTCGGCAGCTCCGCTTTGCTCACCGCCGCGGCCCATCTCCTCGGCGTCGAAGGCTTCGTCGGCGTGCCCGCCTTCGGGGCGGGCGCGCTCGCCGTCGGCGTCATTTCCGGCGCCTACCAGGCGGAGGTGTTCCGCGGCGCCTTCCTCGCCGTCGCCAAAGGCGAGCTGGAGGCGGCGCGGGCGGTCGGCATGGGCCGCTGGCTGATGTTCCGCCGCATCATCGCGCCGCAGGTGCTGCGCTACGCCATCCCCGGCCTCGGCAATCTCTGGCAGGTCGCGCTCAAGGATTCCTCGCTGATTTCGGTCACCGGCCTCGCCGAGCTGATGCGCGTCAGTCAGCTCGCCTCCGGCGCGACGCACAAGCCGTTCACCTACTACGTCGCGGGCGGCGCGCTCTATCTCGCGCTCACCGCGTTTTCCGACCGGGTGTTCGAATTCGCCGAGGCGCGCGCGACGCGCGGCATGCGGCGCGAGGCGACATAGATGATGAGCCTCGCTTTAATCTGGACGACCTTTCTGCGCCTCATGGCGGCGCTGCAGGTGACGCTGTCGGTGTGGGCGCTCTCGGTGTTCATCGGCGCCTTCATCGGCGCCGGCGTCACCTGGATGCGCGTCAGCGGCGTCAAGCCGCTAGGTTGGTTCGCGCGCGCGTATATCTTTGTTGTCCGCGGCGCGCCGCTGCTCGTCCAGCTGTTCGTCGTCTATTACGGCCTGTCGTCGTTTCCCGCGATCCGGGCGAGCGTGTTCTGGCCGTTCCTGCGCGACGCGTTCAACTGCGCCACGCTCGCCTGCGCGCTGTGCACCGCCGCCTATCAGAGCGAGATTTTCCGCGGCGCGCTCTCCGGCGTGCCGCCGGGCCAAGTCGAGGCGGCGCGCGCCTGCGGCATGTCGGGCTTCCTCTTGTTCCGCCGCGTGATCTTTCCCATCGCGCTGCGCCAGGCGTTGCCCGCCTACTCGACCGAGGTGATCTCGATGGTCAAAGCGACGGCGCTCGTCTCCCTGGTGACGCTGTGGGACGTGATGAGCGTCGCCCTCAAGATCCGCAACGACACGCTCGTCACCTACACGCCGCTGATGGTCGCCGGGGCGATTTATTTCGTGCTCAACTATCTGATCGCCCGTATTTTCCTGCTCATCGAAGATTGGCTGTCGCCGCACCTGCGCGCCCGACGCGCCTAAAGGACCCCCAATGCCCGAAGCCAGCGGCTACGCGTTGACAGTCTCAGGATTGCGCAAACGCTTCGGCGCGCTCGAAGTGCTCAAGGGCGTGTCGCTCAACGCGCGCGAGGGCGACGTGATCTCGATTCTCGGCTCCTCGGGCTCCGGCAAGAGCACGCTGCTGCGCTGCATCAACCTGCTCGAGACGCCCGACGAGGGCGTGGTCACGGTGGCGGGCGAGACGATCCTGATGCGCAAGACCCGCGACGGGCGCGCCGTTCCCGCCGACCGCCATCAGGTCGATCGCATCCGCTCCGAGCTCGGCATGGTGTTCCAGAGCTTCAACCTGTGGTCGCACATGACGATCCTCGAGAATCTGATCGAGGCGCCGATCCATGTGCAGAAGCGGCCCCGCGCCGAGTGCCTCGAGGAGGCGCGCGCGCTGCTCGCCAAGGTGGGCATCAGCGACAAGACGGATTTTTACCCCATCCACCTTTCCGGCGGCCAGCAGCAGCGCGCCGCCATCGCCCGCGCGCTGGCGATGCGGCCGAAGGTGATGCTGTTCGACGAGCCGACCTCGGCGCTCGACCCCGAACTTGTCGGCGAAGTGCTGCGCGTCATGCGCTCCCTCGCCGAGGAGGGACGCACGATGCTGATCGTCACGCACGAAATGGGCTTCGCGCGCGACGTCTCCGACCGCATCGTGTTCCTCGACCAGGGCCTGGTCGAGGCCGAGGGCCCGCCGGCCGAGCTGTTCGGCGATCCGAAATCGGACCGCTTCCGCCAGTTCATCGCCAAGGAGCGCGCCTGAAGGGACGTGGAACCGGCGCTGGCGCGGGCGACGCGAGACGAACGGCGGGCCCGGCGTCCGTTGCGCCGCATAACGTTATGCGGTATAGGGACGCATGATCCAGAGCTTCGCCGACGGCGAAGATGCGCTCATAGGGTCGGGCCGCCGCAGCCGCAGACTACCCTTCGAGATTCAAGCGGCCGCGCTGCGAAAACTGCGTCTCCTCAATCAGGCCAAAGTTCTCGGCGATTTGCGCGCGCCGCCGGGAAATCGCCTGGAGGCTTTGCGGGACGCGCGGGCGGGGCAGTATTCCATCCGCATCAACGACCAGTGGCGTATTTGTTTCGCGTGGCGGGAAGGAGGTCCGGCCCATGTCGAAATCGTCGACTATCACTGACGCCGACGAATTGCCCAATCCCACGCCTGGCGACATCCTGCGTGAGGATTTCCTCAAGCCGCTCGGTCTCAGCCAGACGGCGCTCGCGCTGGCGCTGCGCGTGGCGCCGCGCCGCGTCAACGAGATCGTGCTCGGCAAGCGCGCCGTCACCGCCGACACCGACCTTCGGTTGACCCGCTATTTCGGCCTGACGCCGGGCTTCTTCCTCGGCCTGCAAGCCGACTATGACCTAATGCGCCGGCGCCGCGAGCTCGGCGCCGAGCTGGAGGCGATCAAGCCGCGCGCGGCGTGAGCCGCCGACGAGCTCGCGCGATCGCGATCCCGCAATCCTTCCCTCAGCTCCGCTCGGCGGCGATCTCGATCTCGTAAGCCAGCCTCGACTTCACCGGGCCGCCGAAGAAGCCGCCCTCGACCGGCATCGTCTGCGTCTGCTCGGGGGCGGCGCAGAGGGGGACGTGGCCGTCGGTCACCGGAACCCCGTGGGTCGGATCGTAAGCCCGCCAGCCCCAGCCGGGAACGAACGCCTCGGGCCAGGCGTGGAGATGGCGGCGGCCGTCGGGGGCGTCAGCCTGCGCCTGGTAGCCGCTGACGAAGCGCGCGGGCGCGCCGAGGCTGCGGCAGGCGGCGACGAACAGCGCCGTCAGGTCGCGGCAGGCGCCGCTGCCTAGCGCCAGCGTCTCTTCGGCCGAGCGGGCGGCGCCCTCCTCGCGCATGCGGCGATCGATCCGCGCGTAGAGCGTCTCATTGAGGCGGTCGAGGAAAGCGAGCGCGTCGCCGCCGCATTCGGCGGCGATCTCGGCGGCGAAGGCACCGACCGCGCCGTTGATCGCGCCGTTCCCGCAGTAGACGGCGTTGGGACCGTCCGCCTCGACCGGCCACGGCAAGGGCGGCGGCGGCGCGTTCGCCGCCGCCGCCGCCGCGCCAACCTCGAATTCGAAACGGCTGTCGATCAGCAGGTGATCCGACGGCTCCTCGAAATCGACCCGCGTGACGAGGTTGCCGAACCCGTCGGCCGCGTCCTCCCGCAGGAAAGGCGCGGGGTCGATCGTCAGCTCGCGCGCCAGCAGCCGGCCCGCGTCGGGCCGCGGATTGAGCCGAAGAAGGTGCTGGGCGAGGCGCACCGGCGCCGAATAGCGGTAGATCGTCAGATGATGGACGGTAAAGCGCATCGGACCGCGTCAGCTCGGCGCCGCCGGCCGCGGCGGCGCGCCTATCCTATTTTACGCAATTCTCGCGCCGCCTGCCGCCGCGGGCGTTCGCGAACCCAGCGGCCGCGCGCTGCGGCTCTCGATTCCCGGTCGGACCTTCGCTCCGCCGAGAATGACAGGGAAGCCAGGGCGATCCGCCTCCTCGAGCGCCGGCCGCCGCTCCCGGCGCGGTCTGTTCCGCCTCTCGCGATCGAGCGGCGGCGCCGCCGGTTGACATCATTTGCGCCGCCGCCGAGAGTGGCCGGCGCGATGGTCGCTCGGCTTCCGCAGCTCGACGGACGACGGCGCCGCCAACCGGCGGCGGCCCGCGCGCGGCCCGAGGCGCGGAGGAGCGCGGCGGCGACCCGGAGTGCGGCGCGCCGCTAGATCCCCGCGAGAACTCGACCTTCGGGCCTCGTCGACCATGAAGTCGGCGGGGCTTTTCGTTTTTGGGAGCCCCGCCCCATGTTCGACGCGTCCCTCTTCCTCAAGGCCGCCGGGGTCGGCGTCGCCATCGCCGCGCCGGTCGGACCGATGAGTCTCCTGTGCATGCGCACGACGCTGGCGCGCGGCTGGCGTCATGGGCTGGCGATCGGCGGCGGCATCGCGCTCGGCGACGGCGCCTACGCCTGCGTCGCCGCGCTCGGCCTCGCCGGCGTCTCGCGTTTCATGCTCGCCTACGAGCGGCCGCTGCACGCGGCGGCCGGCCTGTTCCTCATCTACCTCGGCCTCAAGGCGTTCGGCGCCGGCCGCGGCGCGGACGAGGCGGCGGAGATCGGCCCGGCCAACGCCTGGTCGCGCGAGCTCGCCACGGCGACGCTGCTGACGCTCACCAACCCGCCGACCATCATCAGCTTCGCCGCCGTGTTCACGGTGCTGTCGCCGCCCGGCGGCCTGACGCGATCGGACGCGCTGGCGACCGTCGCCGGCGTTCTTTGCGGGTCGGCGCTGTGGTGGTGCGTCGTCGTCGCCGTGGTCGGCGGCTTCCGCCACGCGCTCGGCCGGACGCTTCGGACCTGGATCGACCGCGTCGCCGGCGCGGCGCTCGCGCTGTTCGGCGCGCTCGAGCTGCGTCGCGCGCTCTGATCAGCGCGCCCGCTCCCAGCGGCCGCCGTCGCCCTCGCGCCAGTAGCTCGGCTGGGCGCCGGCGGCTTTCAGCGCGCTCCATTGCTTGCGCGCTTCGACCACCGCCTCCTCGTCGCGCGCGTCGAACATGAGGATCACCCGCTCGTAGCCGCCCGCGGCGAAGGGCGCCGCGTCGACGGCGCCGATCAGCACCCTCACCTGGGCGTCGTTGGGATTGTCGTCGTCCGCGGTGAGGAAGATCGGCTGCGCTTCGGCGCCGCCGTCGCGCCGGCCGCCGTGCGGCAAGAAACTGTCCTCGGCGTAGGTCCACAGCCGCTCGTCGAGCGCCTGCAGGCGCTCCTCGGAAGGCGTCTGCACCACCGCGCGCAGGCCGTTCGCCAGCGCCTCCTCGAGCACGCTGGGCAGCGCCTCGTCGATGCGGCGCCGCTCGAGGCGATAGAAGCGGAATTCGGTCATCGCGCCGGCGGGCCTCCCTCAAGCGTTGCGCCAGAGCCGCTATTCTTCTCCGCCGACGATGATGAAGGCGCTGTCGGTGTCGGTGACGATGAGGCCGACGCCGACGCCGCCCGGCTCGTGCTCCTCCGTCTTGCCGGCGATATAGACGTCGCCGCGCTCGCGCGAGGCCCTCAGGTATTCGCGCGCGTCGGCGGTCATGTCGCGCACGGTCGATTTCGCCTTGCCCGCCTCCCAGCCCAGCGCCGAGCGCAGCGCCGCCGCCTGCAGGCTCTCGAACTGGCTCGCCCGCCGCGCCGAGACGGGCATGACGACACGCGCCTCGAAGCGCAGCAGGCCGTCCTTACGGCAGGTCAGCGTGCCGTCGACCTCGGAATTGGTGGTGACGTCGAACACGTCGAGGTCGTTGCGCGCGCGCGAGACGATCAGCGCGTGGGCGAAATCGATCCTCAGGTCGCCCGCCGCGGCGCGCAGATTGTCGATGAAGGCGTCGCAGCCGGCGAGCCCGCCCTGCGCCCGCGCCGGCGCGGCGAGCAGGCCGAGCCACAGAACCGCGAGCGCCAGTTCCCTTCGCATTCCTTTCGCTCCTTCGGACGATCGCCCAAGCCAACGACCCGTCCGTGGCGCCATGATGACGCGGGCGCCCGCCATTCACCGCTCGTAATACTCCGCGATGAGGCGGTCGAGCAGGCGCACCCCCCAGCCCGAACCCCAGGACTGGTTGATTTCATTCGCCGGCGCGTTCATCGCCACGCCGGCGACGTCGAGATGCGCCCACGGCGTGTCGCCGACGAAGCGCTTGAGAAACTGCGCGGCGGTGATCGCGCCGGCGTTGCGCCCGGAGGCGTTTTTCACGTCGGCGACCTTGGAGTCGATCATCTTGTCGTAGGCGGCGCCGAGCGGCATGCGCCACACCGCCTCTCCCGTCGCTTCGCCGGCGGCGCTGAGGCGCCCCGCCAGCTCGTCGTCGCTGGCGAACAGGCCGGCGCGCTCCTGGCCGAGCGCCGTCATGATCGCGCCGGTCAGCGTCGCGAGGTCGACGATCAACTTCGGCTTGATCCGCTCGTGGACGTACCACAGCGCGTCGGCGAGAACGAGACGGCCTTCCGCGTCGGTGTTGACGATCTCGATGGTGCGGCCCGACATCGACTTGAGAATGTCGCTGGGGCGGATGGCGCCGCCGTCGGGCATGTTCTCGACCAGGCCGACGACGCCGACCGCGTCGATCTTGGCCTTGCGCAGCGCGAGCGCGCGCATCAGGCCGACGACGCAGGCGGCGCCCGCCATGTCGCCTTTCATCTCCTCCATGCCGGCGCCCGGCTTGATCGACACGCCGCCCGAATCGAAGCACACGCCCTTGCCGACGAAGGCGAGCGGCTTCGTCCGCTTCGACTTGGCGCCGCGCCAGCGCATGACCACCAGCCGGCTGCCGCGCTTCGAGCCCTGGCCGACGCCGAGCAGCGCGTTCATGCCGAGCTTGGCCATCTCCTTGTCGTCGAGCACCTCCACCTCGACGCCGAGCGTCTTCAGGCTCGTCGCGCGTTCGGCGAACGCCTCGGGATAGAGCACGTTGGGCGGCTCGTTGGTCAGGCCGCGCGCGAGCTCGACGCCCTCGGCCACCGCGTTGCGCGCCGTCGCCGCGGCGCGCGCCGCGGCGGGATCGCCGACCCCGATCGTCGCCGAGACCGGCGAATCGTCGGTTTCCTCGCCGTTCTTCTTCACCGTCTTGTAGGCGTCGAAGCGATAGGCGCGCAGGCGCACGCCGAGGGCGAAGTCGGCCGCCGCGGCGCCGTCCCACTCGCCCGACGGCGCCTCGAAGGCGATCTCGACCTTCTTCGACGCGCCGAGCTTGCCGAAGACGAACCCGCCGAGGGTGGGAAGCTCGAACGGCTTGCCGTCCTTGCCGGGCGCGACGCCGACGACCAGGAGCCGCGCCGCGTCGACGCCCGCCGGCTCGAGAATATCAAGCGAAGTCAGATACTTACCTTGGAAGCGAACGGTCTTGGCGGCCGTTTCGAGGCGCGCCGCGGCGGCGCCGAGAAAGCCCTGGACGCGCGACGACGCCTTAAGGTCCGCGCCGACGAAAACCACATAGGTCCCGCCTTTGGGCGGCGAAACCGGCCCGAAAGCGATCTTGACAAATTCACTCATGCCCAACTCCGACGGCGGACGGGCGCGCCCCCCTCCTCGCCGATTCGGCGACGACTCATCAAGGGCTTTGCCCTATTCGTCAATAAGGGCGAAGTCTTGCCAGACGCGCCGGGGCGAGCTAGCGCTCGGCGGCGGGCCGACGCCGCCCGGCGCGCCCGCGGGCGATGGAGTTTGGAAACGGGCGCCGGATGTCGCGCATCGAACGATACGTTTTCCGCACCGTGGCGGCGGCGTTCCTGGCCGGCCTGATCGCGCTGACCGCGCTGATGTGGGTCACGCTGGCGCTGCGGCAGATCGACGTGATGACCAGCAAAGGCCAATCGCTGCTGGTGTTCTTCACCATCACCGGGCTGACGCTGCCTTCGCTGGTCGCGATCATCGCGCCGGTGGCGCTGTTCGTCGGCGTGCTCTACTGCCTCAACAAGCTCAACGGCGACAGCGAGCTGGTGGTGATGAGCGCCGCCGGCGTCTCCCCCGGCCGGCTGCTGCGGCCGTTCGCCGCATTGTTCGGCCTCGTCTTCGCGCTCGAAGCGGCGCTCTATCTCGCCGTCATGCCGTGGAGCTTCGACGCCATCGAGACGCTGACGGCGCTCATCCGCGCCGACTTCATCGCCAATTACGCGCGTCCCGGCGCCTTTTCGGAGATCGAGTCGGGCTTCGTGTTCCACTTCCGCGAACGTGCGGCCGACGGTTCGCTGCGCGGCGTGTTCATTCAGGACCGCCGAGATCCCGCCCACATCGTCACCTACATTTCCGAATTCGGAAAAACGTTCGAACGGGACGGCGAGACCTACCTGGTGCTGTCGAAGGGCTCCTACCAACGCCCGGAGCGATCGGGCGATTCCGCGCTCGTCAGCTTCGACGACTACGCGATCGATCTTTCGCAGTTCATGCACCGCGGCGACATGGTCAAGCGGCCGCGCGAGCGCTCGACGCTTGAGCTCCTCGCCCCCGCTTCCGACGACGCCTCGGCGAAGCGCATGGCGGGACGGTTGCGCGCCGAGCTGCTCGATCGCCTGGCGAGCCCGCTCTACGCCTTCGCCGCCGGCCTGATCGGCTTCGCCGCGCTCGGCGAGGCGCGCACCACCCGGCAGGGCCGCGGCGTCGCCACCGCGCTCGCGGTGCTTATCTTCAGCGCCCTGCGCATGACCGGCATCGCCGCAATTTCGCTCACGGCGTCCAGGCCCGAGGTGGCGGCGCTGGTGTGGGCGCTGCCGGTCGGCGCGTCGGCGATCAGCCTCGACGCCATCTTCGGCGGGCCGCTGAGCCGGGCGGCCGGCGGAATGCGCCGCCTCGCCGTCGTCGCGACGAGGAAGCCATGATCGCAGGCACCCTCGGGCGCTATTTCGCCACGCGCTTCTTCAAGACGATCGCGCTGGTCTTCTTCGGCGTGTTCGCGCTCATCTACGCCATCGACCTCGTCGAAACCCTGCGCCGCGCTGGCGACACGCCGCAAGCGGGCGGCTTGTTGATGGCCTGGCTGGCGCTCCTCCACACCCCGCTCGTCGCCGAGCAGGCCCTGCCGTTCATCGTGCTGTTCGGCGCGATGATCTCGTTCCTCAACCTGTCGCGGAAGCTCGAGCTGGTGGTGGCGCGTTCGGCGGGCGTCTCGGTCTGGCAGTTCATCGCGCCGTCGCTCGCCGTCGTCGTCGCCGTCGGCGTCGTCTCGGTGGCGCTCGGCAATCCCGCCTCGACGGCGATGAAGCGCCAGTCCGATCGAATCGAGGCCAAGCTGTTCGGCGCCGGCGCCGCCGAATCGGGCGCGGGGGTGTGGATCCGCCAGAAGAGCGTCGACGGCGAGGCGGTGATCCACGCCGACGGCCGCGACGACACCGGCCCCTCGCTGTTTCACGTCCAGGTCTACAATTTCGACTCCAAGGGCGAGTTCGCCGAGCGGGTCGACGCGACCGAGGCGACGCTGCGCGACGGCTATTGGCGCTTGGACCACGCCGACGTGGTGACGCCCGGTTTCGACACCCTGCCGACGGGCGCCTATCTGCTCGCCACGACGCTGACCAAGACGGAGGTCGCCCAGGCCTTCGCTCCGCCCGAGACCGTGTCGTTTTGGTCACTCCCGGCGCTCGCCGACCAGACGGAGCGCGCGGGCCTCAACGCGGTGGGATATCGCCTGCAATATCAAGAGCTTCTCGCGACCCCGCTGATGCTCGCGGCGATGGTCCTGGTGGCCGCATGCTTTTCTTTACGCTTCTTCCGTATGGGTGGCGTGCAAAGCATGGTTTCCGGTGGCGTCGCGGCCGGCTTCGTGCTTTATGTGGCGACGAAATTGGTCAATGATCTCGGCGCCGCAGGATTCTTCAGCGCGCCGGTCGCGGGGTGGTCGCCGGCCGTCGTCGGCTGCGTAGCGGGGGTATACGTGCTTCTGCACCAGGAGGATGGCTGATGGCGGTCCCCATCAGCCATCCGAGCGAAAGCGGACGCCGCGCGCGCGCGATCGCCCGCGCGGTCGCGCGGGCGCTGGTCCTGGTCGCTTTCTGCTTCGGCGGCGCGGCGGCTGAAGCCCAACCCCCCGCGCCGGCGCAATCCCAATCGAGCGCCGCGGCGCCGAGCGTCCCTGCGGCGGCGGCGCAGAACCCCGACAAGCTGATCGTCGAAGCGGACCAGCTGATCTACGACAAGGACCGCAACATCGTCTCCGCGGTCGGCGGCGTGCAGCTCTATTACAAGCACCGTGTGCTGCAGGCCGATCGGGTCGTCTACAACCGGGCGACCAAGCGCCTTTACGCGGAGGGGCGCGCCAAGCTGACCGACGAGCAGGGCAACGTCACTTACGCGCAGCGGTTCGATCTCACCGAGGATTTCGCCGCCGGCTTCGCCGAGGGCGTCGAGGCGATGTCGATCGAGAAGACGCGCTTCACCTCGCCGCGCGTCGAACGGTCGCAAGGCTCGGTGACGGTGTTCAATAATGGCGTCTACACCGCCTGCGAACCTTGCAAGGAGCACCCCGAGCGCCCGCCGCTGTGGCAGATCCACGCGGCCAAGACGATCGAGAACCAGCAGACCCACACGGTCTACTTTGAGGACGCTTGGCTCGAGATCGGCGGCGTGCCGATCGCCTACGTCCCCTATTTCTCCGCCGCCGATCCCAGCGTCACGCGGGCGAGCGGCGTGCTGGCGCCGACCTACAGCCACAGCAACTACATCGGCAATGGCGTCAGAGCGCCCTACTTCCTCGCCCTCGCGCCCAACTACGACCTCACGCTCACCCCGGGCTATTTTTCCAAGCAGGGCTTCCTCGCCGACGTCGAATGGCGCCAGCGCCTCGACAACGGCGCCTACAACATCCGGCTGACCGGCATCGACCAGCAGGATCCGTCGGCCTTTCTCCCCGCGCCCTACGGTTCGGGCGAGCGCCGCCTGCGCGGCTCGATCGAGAGCAAGGGCGAGTTCTTCATCAACGACAACTGGCGCTACGGCTGGGACGTCACCGCGGTCTCCGATCCGTACTATCTCGGCGACTACAAGATCAAGGACCTCGACCCGTCGCTGTACTTTTTCCAGGACATCGTCTCGTCGGCGTACCTGCGCGGCCAAGCCGATCGCGGCTTCTTCGACCTCAGCGCCTACCATTTCGAGAGCACCACCAACGCCACCGACCAGCGCACCGAACCGCCGGTGGTTCCCGTGCTCGACTACAATCGCACCTTTGCGATTCCGCCTGAGATCAGCGCCGGAATCGGCGGCGAGGTGAAGTTCGACCTCAACGCCACCGCTCTCAGCCGCAGCGAGGCGCTTTATCAGTCGGTCGGCCCGCAGACGCTCGACAACGCCTACGACCTCTACAACGTCTGCGGGGCGCCGGGCACGGGGACGATTTATGGCGGCAGCCGAACCAACGCGACCACCACGCCGCAGGCTTACGCTCCGGGAAATTGCATCCTGCGAGGCATCGCCGGCGAATACGCGCGCGTCTCCGAGCAGGTTTCCTGGCAGCACAAGTACGTCGACCCGATCGGCGAGGTGTGGACGCCGTTCGTCTTCGCCCGCCTCGACGGCGAGAGCGCCAGCCTCAACGGCGGGACCTTCAATTACGGGACGAGCACGGTCTACAACAGCAGCCAGGGCAACTTCTTCGGCGACGACATGAACGGTTCGGCCGCGCGGGCGATGGGCGGCGTCGGCCTCGAATACCGCTATCCCTTCGTCTCCTCGACCTCGCTGGGGTTGCAGACGATCGAGCCGATCGCCCAATTGATCGTGCGCCCCAACGAGGTGGTGCCGAAGCTGCAGCCCAACGAGGACGCGCAGAGCCTCGTCTTCGACGAGACCAATCTGTTCGCCTGGGACAAGTATTCGGGCTACGACCGCATCGAGGGCGGCACGCGGCTGAATTACGGCGCGCAGTACACCGCCGACTTCGCCAACGGCGGCTACGCCAAGGTCATCGGCGGCGAGTCGATCCAGCTCGCCGGCCAGAACTCCTACACCATCGCCTCGGCCGACAACACCGGGCTGGAGTCGGGGCTCGACAAGCAGTTCTCCAATTACGTGCTCGGCGAGACGCTCGCGCCGTTCTCGTCGGCGTTCTCGCTCGCCAGCAAGCAGCAGTTCGACAGCTCGAGCTTCGCCTTGAAGCGGCTCGACGTCATCGCCAACGCCGACTTTGGCGGATGGAAGACCAGCGTCGACTACGGCCGCTACGCCGCCCAGCCGCTGCTCGGCTGGCCCTATCCGCGCGAGGGCGTGCTGACCAACGCCTCCTACAAGTTCGCCCGCGACTGGACGATCGACGGCAGCGTGCTGCTCGACATGTCGCGCCATTATTACGACACGCCGGGACAGTCGACGTCGCGCTTCTACCCCACCAACTACAGCTTCGGCCTCGGCTATTCCGACACCTGCACGACCTTCAAAGTGCGCTACTCCTCGACGCTCAGCGACCCGATCGCCGCGGCGCCGGCGGTGCGCGACCAGTCGATCCTGGTCCAGCTCACCTTGCGGACGCTCGGCGACATCGGCGGCAACATCGGCCTGGGGCAATGACGCCCCGCCTCACGCGTCGGGCTTGAGCGTGACCGCGTCTTCGCCGCGCCCTCCTCTCGCCCTGACCATGGGCGACCCCGCCGGCGTCGGGCCGGAGATCGCGGTGCGCGCCTGGCTCGCGCGCGAGACGCTCGCCGCGCCGTTCTTCCTCATCGCCGACCCGCGCGCGCTCGCCGAGACGGCGCGCCGCCTCGGCTTCGCCGCGCCGGTCGCCGAGGTCGCCCCGACCGAGGCGGCGGCGGCCTTCGCCGACGTCCTGCCCGTCGTCGCGCTCACGGCGCCGGCCGGCGCGCGCCCGGGAGAGCCCGACCCGACCTTCGCCGCGGCGACGGTCGAATCGATCGAGCGCGCCGTCGCCGCCGTCCGCGCGGGGGAAGCGCGCGCCGTCGTCACCAACCCGATCGCCAAGGCGACGCTCTACGCCGCCGGCTTCGCCTTTCCCGGACACACCGAGTTTCTCGGCGCGCTGGCGGCGCGCCAATGGGGCGCCGCGGCGCAGCCGGTGATGATGATCTGGTCGCCGGCGCTCGCCGTCGTCCCGGTGACGATCCATGTCGCGCTGAAGGAGGTCCCGCGGCTGCTGACGCGCGAGCTGATAATCTCAACTGCGCGCGTCGTCGCCGCCGACCTCAAAGGCCGTTTCGGCGTGGCGCAGCCGCGCCTCGCCCTCGCCGGGCTCAATCCGCACGCCGGCGAAGCGGGCGCGATGGGACGCGAGGAGATCGAGACGATCGCGCCGGCGGTCGCGCTTTTGCGCGCCGAGGGGTTCGACGTCGTCGGCCCGCTGTCCGCCGACACCATGTTCCACCCGGCGGCGCGCGCGCGCTACGACGTCGCGCTGACCATGTACCACGACCAGGGGCTCATCCCCGCCAAGACGCTCGCCTTCGACAGCGGCGTCAACGTCACCCTCGGCCTGCCCTTCGTGCGCACCTCGCCCGACCACGGCGCCGCGTTCGACATCGCCGGCAAGGGCGTCGCCAGCCCGACGAGCCTGATCGCCGCGCTCAACCTCGCGGCGCGCCTCGCGCCGTGAGCCTCGCCGCCGACGGCCTGCCGCCGTTGCGCGAGGTGGTCGCCGCCCACGGCCTCGACGCGAAGAAGTCGCTCGGCCAGAATTTCCTCTTCGACCTCAACCTGACCCGCCGCATCGCCCGCGCCGCCGGGCCGCTCGAAGGCGTCGTCGTCGTCGAGGTCGGCCCCGGCCCCGGCGGGCTCACTCGCGCGCTGATCGCCGAGGGCGCGAAGAAGGTGATCGCGATCGAGCGCGACCAACGCTGCCTCGCCGCGCTCGCCGAGATCGCCGCGCATTGGCCGGGGCGGCTCGAGGTCATCGCCGGCGACGCGCTGGCGATCGCGCCGGCGAGGCTCGTCGCCGCCGCCGACGGCGCGGCCCTGCGCGTCTGCGCCAACCTGCCCTACAACGTCGCCACGGTCCTGCTGACGCGCTGGCTCGAGGCCGAGCCGTGGCCGCCCTTCTACGAGCGGCTGACGCTGATGTTCCAGCGCGAGGTGGCGCTGCGCATCGTCGCCACGCCGGCCGAGCGCGCCGACTACGGCCGCCTCGCCGTGCTCGCGGGCTGGCGCGCGCGCGCGCGGCGGCTGTTCGACGTCTCGCCTTCCGCCTTCACGCCGCCGCCGAAGGTGACCTCCAGCGTCGTCGAGCTGATCCCGCGCGCCGACCCCGAGCCGTGCGACGCGCAGCTCTTGTCGGCGGCGACGGCGGCGGCCTTCGGCCAACGGCGCAAGATGCTGCGGCAGTCGCTGAAAACTTTCGCCGCCGGCCTCGGCGTCGACCTCGACGCGCTGCTCGCCGCGGCGGCGCTCGACCCGACGCGGCGCGCCGAGGAGATCGACGTCGCCGGCTTTTGCCAGCTCGCGCGCGCGGCGGAGGGGTTCGGCGCCGCGGCGCGCGCTCAGGCGGCGAAGGCCTCCGGCGACGACGGGACCGCCTTGCCGGACTGAATGAATCGGTCCGCCTCGTCTTTCGACATGGCGCTGCCGAACAAGTAACCCTGGGCGAAGTCGCAGCCCTGGTTGGAGAGCCAGTTGAGGCTGGCGTCGCTTTCGATTCCCTCGGCCGTCGTCTGGAGGCTCAGGCTCGCGCCGATTTGGATGATGGCGTCGACCAGCTTGGCCCGCTCGCTGCCTTGCTCGAGATTAGCGGCATAGCTCTTGTCGATCTTGATCTTGTTGAACCGCAGCGCCCGCAGATGCTGGAGGTTGGAATAGCCCGCGCCGAAATCGTCGAGCGCGATCTTGACGCCGAGACTTTGCAGCGACGCGAGAGCGCGGTGCGCCGCCTCGAGGTCGCCGAGCAGCGTCGCTTCGCTGATCTCGACCTCCAGCCGTCCGGGAGGGAAGCCCGTTTCGGCAAACGCGGCCCGGAGCATGGCGGACAACCGCGGATCGCGCAGCTGAGTCGCCGATATGTTGAGCGCCAGTTGCAGATGCGGAGGCCAGCTTCGCGCGTCGAAGCAGGCCTGGCGCAGGATTCCTTTCGACAGGTCGCCGATCATTCCCGTCTCTTCGGCCACCGGAACGAAGACGTCCAACGGGACTGAGCCGTGCTCCGGGCTGTCCCAGCGCGCGAGAACCTCGAAGCCGACGAGATCCCGCCCCGGCAGGGAGACGATCGGCTGATAGGAAGGCCGGACCTCGCCGCGCGTGATCGCCGCGCGGAGATCGGATTCGAGCCGCGCGCGCGCCTTGAGGGCGATGTCCATTTCCGTGTGGAAGAAACGAAACGTTCCGCGCCCTTCGCGCTTGCCCTGATACATCGCGACGTCCGCGGCGTGCAGCAGGGCGTCGGGATCGTGGTCCGCCGGCGTCGCCAAAGCGACCCCGATCGTCGAATCCACTTCGACCTGCCCGTGATTCCAGGGAATGGGCTCTCGCACCGCCGCGATGATCTGCTGCGCTAGGCCCACCAGGGCGTCGCGATCCTCGTGGTGGTAAACCAGCGCGACGAATTCGTCGCCGCCGAGGCGGGCCGCCACGCCCCCGGGCGGAATGAGGCCGCGCAAGCGGTCGGCGACCGCGCACAGAACGGCGTTTCCCGCCGCGTGGCCATGCACGTCATTGACCGGCTTGAACCGGTCGAGATCGAGCAGCAGCACGGCGAAGGCGTCGTCCGGCTTGCCCTGCGCGAGGGCGGCCTCGAGCGTCTCGCGGAACAATCGGCGATTGGGCAGCCCCGTCAGCGAGTCGTGTCGGGCGGTCCTTTCCGCGAGAGCTTCGGCCGCCATGCGCGCGGCGATGGCCTTTCGCAGCAGGATCGACTTGCGGACCGTGGCGATCGCCGCGCCGACGCCCAGGCAGGCGGTCAGCATCACCAGATTCATCAGGTTGCGCCGCATGAAGTAGAGGCTGGCCCAATCGAAGACGCCCAGACCGGCGCCGATGAACCAGACGCACGCGCCCACGACCATGAGGACCAGGAGTTCGTACAGCTCGCCCTGTCCCCAGGTCCCTCGTTTTTCAGGAATCATCGCGGAATCTTCCGGCCGCATTCGCCACTCGGGGGGCGACGCTAGCCGCGCCGGCTTAACGTTAGGTCAAAGCGTTCGACGCCGCGAATTTGTGCTTAACCCGGAGTTCCGCCGCGGCCCGCAAGTCGAACGTCTCGCCCCTTCCGGGATTCGGCGCAACGCCGCGCGCGCATCCGCCGTCCGCCGGCGGATGGGTCGCGTCCCTGCGCTCGCGCGCGGAGCGGAAGGGCCGAGCAGCCGATGAGCTGCGGGCGCGTCCTACCCCTGCGCGCCCCAGCTCAGCGTCACCTTGAATTCCGCCTCGCCCTTGCCCGAGACGATCCACAGTTTGCAATCGCCCGACAGCGTCGCGCCGAATTCCATTTCGACCTTGTCGGGCCGCTTGGCGAGCTTATCGAGATTGGCCTCGACGACGCCGACAAGTTCGGCCAGCGATCCCAGCGCCTCTTCAAGCTTGCCGGCGGGCGCCTTGGCGGGGCCGGTCAGCGCCGCTTCGTGCAGGCCGGTCTCCGCCGCATTGCCGAACAAGATGCTTTTGTTGTTCGGTAATTCGAGTATCATTCGCGCGCCCATTAGCGGTCCTTCCCTTCATGATCGAGACGTCGTTAGTATATGTCTTTTCATCACCGCCGGATGAAAGGTTCTGCGGCTGCGGCGCCGTCGTCGAAGGCGGGTTGATCGCGACCTGCCGACACGTCTGGCGCGAGGCGGCCGCCCAAAACGCCGGCGCCGCGACCCCGCCGCCGCAGGCGATGGTCCGCTGCCCATTCTCGATGAAAGACGGCGCGGTCGCGCAGACTCGCGCGACGCTCATCGAAGCGTGCGAAGACGAGAATGGGCGCGAGCTCGACCTGGTCTTCCTGCAGCCGGACTGGCTGCCGCCAGCGACCTTTGTCCTGCAACTGGCCGCGAGCGACGATATGGAGACGGGATCTGGTTATGTCCACGCCGGATTGATCGGTCGGGATCCGAACGCGCCGGCGAAGATTATCGACGTCGAAATCAAAGGCGAAATCGCGCCGCGGCGGGGGGCGAACGGGCTGCGCCAATTTGAAGGGAATTCCGCCTCGAAATACGCGCTCGACCGGGGGACGAGCGGCTCGCCGGCGTTCTTGCCGACCGGCCAGCAGCTCGCCGGCATCGTCGTCTGGTCCGAGCTTGGCGCGAACCGTGGCGCCAGCCATTTGCACGAAGCGTTCATCCTGCCGGGCACGACGATCCGCGCCTGCCTCAGCCGCCGCGCGGCGCGCTCCACTGGCGAAAGCATTCCCGCCGGGGAGATGCGAGCGATCCTCGACCGCCTGCGCGACCTCGACGTGCCGATCGCCGAGATCCCGGACCGGATCCGCGCCTATGTCGAATCGGCGCGCGCAAGAGGCGCCGAACCGACGCCGGATTCGAATCTCGGCGCCGACATCGACGCGGCGATCGCCGCGGCGCGCGCCAAGGTCGCGGCGCGCGACACCGTCGGCGCGACCGCGTTGCTCGACCGACAGATCAAGCAGGAAGAAGAATCGCGCCGGCGGCGGCTGGTCCCGCTGCTTGAGGAAAAGGCTTCGATTGCGCGGCTCGCCTTCGATTACGAAGCGGCGAAGTCGGCTTTGCGCGAACTGATCGCCATAGAGCCTGCGCCGATCGTTGCGTGGGGCGAACTCGGCGACCTGTTCATGAAGACCGGGCCGCTCGTCGAAGCGGAAAAGGCATACCAAGCGGCGGCGCAGGCGGCCCGTAGCGCCAACGACCCGGGCAATCTGTCGGTTTCGCTCGACCGCATCGGCGACGTGCGGCGCGCCGAGGGCGATCTCGCCGGCGCGCTGAAGGCCTTCCAGGACAGCCTCGACATCCGCCAAGCGCTCGCCGCGGCCGACCCCGGCAACGCCGAGGCGCGGCGCGACCTCTCTGTTTCCTTCGACCGCATCGGCGACGTGCGGCGCGCCCAGGGCGATCTCGCCGCCGCGCTGAAGGCCTTCCAGGACAGCC
>Ga0326728_10007339_pt1 | contig 28435 bp, 26 predicted proteins | sample MB3enrmetagenome_FD_207602 | JGI IMG/M metagenome (GOLD analysis project Ga0326728, IMG submission 207602) | Lab enriched peat soil microbial communities from McLean, Ithaca, NY, United States - MB31MN | ecosystem: Environmental > Terrestrial > Soil > Wetlands > Peat | place: USA: New York... | reverse complement strand
GAATTCCGCGACCAGGTATTCAATCTCATCGAAGGCAAGCGAAAGTCCCAGCTCGCGATCCGCGGCGGCAATTGCCGCCGCTCCCAGTCCAAGCACGTCGATATGTCCTAGCGCCTTCTGCTCCCGAGGCGCAAACAGCGCTTGCAACTCATCGGCACTCCGGAAAAACACGCTCTCGGTCATGCGGTCGTGCAACGCTCCGGCAAGCGCACGAAGATCGATTGGGCTGGAAGAAACAATGCTCACCACGCGCGCGCGCTCGATCCGCTCAATCGCCGCAAAACCCGTATTGTGCAGTATGTCAGTCGCTTTGCTCGACCACGGCGATTGCGTACCCACGCGCGGCGCAATCCACACTCGCTGCCCCGCCGCGTACTCCACTCCGGCGCCCAGCAACTCGGCCAGTTTCTGGTGATTGATCGCGCTCTCAGATCCTTTATGCAGCAGGAGCAAGTACAGATACGACGCCTCGACTGCGGCCACGCCGGCATCGATGGCGCGCAGACGGGCGGCAATACGCGCTGCCTCGAACGCCGTTAGAGCCGGCGGTCCAGGCAGCACCCGCACTGCCGTGCCGTTAGAGGTGCGCCGAGAGATTTCTTGTGATGTAGCTTGCGACATCTTCTGTGTGTTTGGCAGCGTCGTTCCGTTTTTGCTCCAGCGTGTTGAGGTACGCTTCCGTGATATCTCCGGTGACATAAATTCCATCGAAGATGGCCGTGTCGAAGTGTTTGAGCCCGGGAGCAGCTTCGGTAATTGCTTCTTTCAAATCTTCAAGGTCCTGGAAGATCAGCTCGTCGGCTCCAATATCTCTTGCCAGTTCCTGAACGTTCCGTCCGCTGGCAATCAACTCCGATCGCGCCGGCATGTCGATCCCATACACATTCGGAAAACGCACCGGAGGCGCAGCCGAGCATACATAGACCTTCTTCGCGCCCTGCTCCCGCACCATCGCGATAATCTCTCGAATCGTGGTGCCGCGCACGATCGAATCATCGACCAGCAGAACATTCTTGCCATGAAAAAACTTTGGTATAGGGTTCAGCTTGCGGCGAACCGACTGCTTGCGCTGCGCCTGCCCGGGCATGATAAACGTTCTGCCCACATAGCGGTTTCTTACCAGGGCATCGCGATAGGGAAGATTCAATTGTGTCGCAATCTCCTGCGCCGCCACCCGGCTCGTCGATGGAATCGGAATCACCACATCGATCGGCAGATGCGCCCACTCTCGCTTGATTTTCGCCGCCAGCTTCGTCCCCATGTTGATGCGGCACTGATATACCGAGGCGCCATCCACCACCGAGTCCGGCCGCGCCAGGTAGACGAATTCGAAGATGCAAGGAGTTTTCTCATGCGCTTGCGCGCTTATATGCGAGTGTTCGGCACCCTGCATATCGATAAAGATCACTTCACCCGGCGCAAGGTCGTGGTCCAGATTAAACCCGCTCGCTTGCAGCGCCACGCTCTCCGACGCGATCATGTACTCAGCGTCTTTGCCTTGGCCTCGACTGCCGAACACCAGTGGCCGGATACCATGCAAATCGCGGAACGCAATCATGCCCACTCCGGCGACCATGGCGATCACCGCGTATCCGCCCTTGCAGCGCCTGTGGACCTCTTCCACAGCCGCGAATATATCGATCTCGGTTGGCTTGACTGCGCCGCGCCGCGCCATGGCATGAGCAAAGACGTTTAACATCACCTCGGAATCGGAGTTGGTGTTCAAGTGCCGCATATCCGATTGAAAGATGTTGTCCACGATCTCCGAAACGTTCGTCAGGTTGCCATTGTGCGCAAAGATGATTCCATATGGCGAGTTGACGTAGAACGGTTGCGCCTCAGCCACTGACGAGCAGCCCGCGGTTGGGTAGCGCACGTGACCGACGCCCATATTGCCCAGCAGGCGCGCCATATTGTCCGCCTTGAAGACATCCGTGAGCAGGCCATTCCCCTTCTCAAGGTAGAACCGGTCCTCAAAGCACGTCGCGATGCCCGCTGCATCCTGGCCGCGATGCTGAAGCATGGAAAGGCCTTCATAGAGGACCGCGCTAACCGCACTATGCCCGAAGACGCCGACAATACCGCACATGGTGCCTCACTGTCTGGCTGATGCCGGAGTACCTTCGTGTTCATCACGAATGCCGCCGGCGGGGATAATAAAAATGAGTTGACGCTTTCCCTCAGTACATTCAGTATTCGGTCCAGCGAAAGGGTTGAGCGGAGCTAGGTTGACCAGGTCATTCGATCTATCGCATGTCGATTGAACCGCTCTCTTCCATCATCTCCTATTCAGATGAGGAAAAATCGTACATAATTCTGGGGACAAAGAAGATTTGCAGGCCAGGAAAACCGCCCTGACACTACCAGACTACTCACTCGAGATAAATAGTCAAGCTTATGATTAAAATCCGTCCAAAGGAGCAATCTCGCACACGTTTGCAACGAATCGCGGCCCAACGAGATGCCGGATTGCACAGAATTCAATACGCTATACTCACGCTTAGGGGGAATGGTAAATGTCCTCTGAGCCGTCTTCAGGCCCGGCAAAGGCTTGTTTGAACAACTTCGAGCACGCTCCGCCCGGTTTCTTCGCCGGCACAATTCCCGCTTCCCAAAACAGCCAATACATACAGATTGAGATCAAAGGGCAACCGCATGAACCATGAGGCCAGGAGCCGCGAGATAGCCGACGCTTTGATTGCGATTGATGGCGTGGCCTTTCTGCCTGCGGCGCCGATCACCTTCAAGTCAGGCATCAAGTCGCCGGTTTACTGTGACAATCGGCGGTTTCCGTTTTGGCCGGAACAATGGGTAAAGGTGATTCGCTGCTTTGAAACTCTGATTGCCGAACGGCAGATTCTGATAGATGTTGTTGCGGGTGTTGAGGCTGCCGGAATCCCGCATAGTGCGGCGCTTAGTTTTTCGATGCGCTTGCCGTCGGTCTTCATTCGGAAAGAGCTGAAAGAGCATGGAACGAAGAAGCGCGTCGAGGGCGGCGACGTAACGGGCAGGCGAGTTGTCTTGGTCGAAGATCTGGTGACAACCGGCGGCAGCAGCATCGCGGCCGTCGAGGCTCTGCGCGCCGAGGGCGCTATTGTCAGCGATTGCCTGGCCATCATCAGCTATAACTTCCCGGAGGCCGTGGAGCGGTTCGAAAAAGCCGGCGTGCGGCTTCATGCGACAACGACGTTTCAGGCGGTACTGGAGCGCGCGCTGGAGCGCAAGATAATTGATGAGGCTAACGCGGGGGTGGTGCGCGACTGGATCCAGGAGCCGCGTTTGTGGGCTAAACGTCACGGTTTCGAGTAGAGGGCGATGAGCGCAGCGATGGAAAAGTTCGAGCGGCGAACGGAGGCGGCGGGATCGCTGCTGTGCGTCGGGTTGGATCCCGAACTCGACCGCCTGCCCACGCACTTCAGGTACGAAGAGCGGCCGCTGTTTGCCTTCAATCGATGGATCATCGAGCAGACTCATCCTTATGCTGCCGCATACAAGCCCAATATGGCGTTCTATGAGGTTCGAGGGGCGCAAGGTATTACGGAACTCGAGCTGACGATGAAGTATCTCCGCAGCGAGCATGCTGAGATTCCCACGATCTGCGATGCAAAGCGCGGCGATATCGAAAACTCAAATCGCGGGTATGCGGTTTCCATCTTCGACGTGTTGGGCTTTGATGCAGTCACGCTGCACCCCTATCTTGGCAAAGAGGCTCTGGCGCCGTTTCTGGAGAGGCGCGACAAAGTGTGCATTATATTGTGCCGGACGTCGAATCCCGGGGCAGGCGAGTTTCAAAATCTTGAGTCGGACGGCAGGCCATTGTGGGAGACGGTTGCCATGCGCGTAAGCACGGAATGGAATGCCGCAGGAAACTGTATGTTAGTTGTCGGAGCCACCTGCCCAGAGGAGATAAGAAGGATACGAGCGATTGCGCCGGCGATTCCTTTTCTTGTGCCGGGAGTGGGCGCGCAGGGCGGTGATGTGGCAAAGGTTGTTTTCGCGGGCCTGGACGCGCAGGGTAAGGGACTTTTGATAAGCAGCTCGCGGGGAATTATCTTCAGCCAGGACCCTGCGGCCGCGGCGCGTGATCTTCGCGATGAGATTAACGCTGCCAGAAAGGCCGCCCATGCTGCGCGTTGAGGGGAGGATTGCCAATCATGATCGCGAGTTCGAGGGAGGGGTCGAGATCAACACGGAGACCGGGCTGATTGAGCAGGTGGGGCCAAGGACGGGGAAAAGCGATCTTGATCTTCGTGGTCAGATTATTTTCCCCGGCTTTGGCGATCTGCACATTCACGCGCGGGAAGATGCGAGTCAATCGCAGGTCTATGAAGAGGATTTTGCAACCATCTCTGCCGCGTCCATCCATGGCGGGGTCACGCATGTTGCGGACATGCCGAACAATCCTGTCGCGCCGGTTGACAATGAAAGGTATGCGAAGAAAGAAAAACTGACGGCGAAGTCAGCCGTGCACGTGACGTTGTATGCGGGAATTGGACCGGACACCAGCCCGCTGACGCGGCATGTGCCTTACAAGGCGTTCATGGGGCCGTCGGTGGGAGATTTATTTTTTTCTTCGCGGGAGCAGCTTGAAAGCGTGATCGCAAAGTATCGCGGCAAGAATGTCAGCTTCCACTGCGAAGACCCCGCGATTCTTCGCGAGAATAAGAGCGCGGCGACCCATGAACTGCGGCGCCCGGCCACAGCGGAAATAGCGGCGACAGAGTTTGCGATCTATTTGATTGAGCGATACGGCCTGAGCGGCAAGCTGTGCCATTATTCAACCAAGGGCGGCCTGGAGAAAATTGCCGCGGCCAAAGCCCGGGGCGTTCGCGTCACGGCCGAGGCTGCGCCGCATCACCTGTTTTTCGACGATACCATGTTGACGGACGAGAATCGTCTGTGGCTGCGGATGAATCCGCCGTTGCGTGGCAGGGAAGACAGGCTGGCGCTGATCGCCGCGCTGCGCGACGGGTTAGTGGACTATCTTGCCACCGACCACGCTCCTCATACGCTTGAAGAAAAAATGGCTGGCAGCAGCGGCGTGCCCCACCTCGACACGTATGGAGCGTTTGCAACGTGGTTGATGGCGGAGTACGGGTTCTCTGCCACGGATATTGCGCGCGTGTGCGCCTACAATCCGGGTTGCTTTGTGAAGGAGTTTCTGCCTCCGGGTTTTGGTAAAGGATTCGGCGTGATCGAGCCGGGATATGCCGGTTCGCTCACAATTCTCAATCCGAATGCACCATTAGTGGTTCGGCGCGAAGAGATGAAGACAAAGTGCGGCTGGTCCCCGTTTGAGGGATATGCGTTGCCCGGCCGCGTGACTTACACCATACTGAAAGGCAAAGTTTACCCGGCAAGCTAAGGGAGGGTTACCCTGGTGGAAAAGCTCAAGCACGTGATCAGCACGCGGCAGTTCGATGATTCGGAGTTCTTGTTAGGGCTATTCGAGTCGGCAAATCGAATGGAGCGCGATGACGTCTTTCGCGCGTTGACGGGCCCGTTGCGCGGCCGGATTCTCGCCACGCTGTTTTTTGAGCCAAGCACGCGCACACGGTTTTCCTTCGAGGCGGCGATGCAGAAGCTGGGCGGCGGCGTGCTGTCCGCCGAAGACGCTCGCGACAATTCTTCAGCGACCAAGGGCGAGAGCATCGGCGATACCATTCGCGTGGTCAGCGGGTATGCCGATGTCATCGCCATTCGCCACTATGAGGAGGGAACGGCTGCGGAGGCGGCGAGAAATTCTCCGGTGCCCATCATCAATGCAGGGGATGGTGTTGGAGAGCATCCCACCCAGGCGCTGGCCGACATGTACACCATCAAGAAAGAACTTGGCTGGCTGAGTGGATTGCGTGTCGTGCTGGTTGGCGACCTGCTGTATGGGAGGACGATTCACTCTCTTCTGCCGTTGCTTTGTCTGTACACTGGGGTAACAATCGATCTGATCTCGCCATTGTCGTTGCGCCTGCCCCAGCAGTACCGCGAGTATCTGACGAAGAAAGAAATTCCGTTCCGCGAAGGCGAAAGGCTCGAAGGCGTCATTGAGCAGGCGGATGTTGCGTATATCACTCGCGTGCAAAGAGAACGGTTCGCCTCGCAGGCGGACTATGATGCTGTCAAGGATGTGTATGTAATCAATGCCGAGACGGCAAACCGGATGAAGCCGCAGGCCATCATCATGCATGCCTTGCCGCGCGTCAACGAGATCGCTCCTGATGTGGATGCAAATGCAAGGGCCGCGTACTTCCGTCAGGCGAAGAACGGTTTGTATATTCGCATGGCATTGCTGAAATATCTGCTGTCCTAAAAGCCTGCCCGGTCACTTTCCGATGCAGAATGTCGAAAAAATTAGATTCAGAATGTCGTCGGGAGTGGTCTGGCCGGTGAGCGAGTCCAACGCCCAGAGCGCGCGGTAGAGGTCCAGCAGAATCATTTCGTGAGGAATCGACGCAGCGTTGGCCTGTGCGGCGTCACCCAGCGCCGCCAGTGCAGCGGCGATTGCTTGCTGGTGGCGCAGACTGGTCAACATTCCCGGCTCGGCGGCGGCTCCGCCAGTGGCCAGCTCGAGAATACGCGCGCGCAGCGCGGGAATCCCTTCACCGGTGAGCGCCGATGTGGCCAGCACGGGCAGGTCGCCGCAATCGGGCATCAACCGGCCGGCTTCAGGTAAATTCCGAACCAGGTCGCTCTTGTTCACAGCCACCAGCGCGGGACGGCTCTCAGCAGCGGCCAGCAGCCGTCGCTCCTCGTCATTCATTGGCTCGGTCGCATCCAGCACGATCACCACCAGCGCGGCGTCAGCCAGCGCCTCGCGGCTGCGGCGTATGCCCAACTGCTCGGCCTCCTCCAAGCCTTCGCGCAAGCCCTCGCGCAACCCGGCCGTGTCCACCAGTTCCAGCGGAATGCCCTCCAGCGAAATCCGCTCGGTGACCGTGTCACGGGTGGTCCCTGGGGTTGCGGTCACGATGGCACGGTCGCGCTCCACGAGCCGGTTGAAGAGCGAACTTTTGCCCACGTTGGGCCGCCCCACGATGGCCAACGTCAGCCCGTCGTGAACGATGCGCCCACGCGCGAAGGTCGCTTCCAGCGAGGCCAGTGGCGGCGTCAGCGTTGCAATGCGGCGCGCGATCTCGGCTTGCGGCGTCTGTTCCACGTCGTCCTCGGCAAAATCAACGCCGGCTTCGAGTAGCGCTATGAGTTCCACAAGCGCCTGCTTCACCGGTCCCACGCGCCGGCTGAGCGCGCCGCCCATCTGGCTGGCCGCCTGCCGCGCCTGAGTCAGCGTCTGCGCCTCAATCAGGTCGCGTATCGCCTCGGCCTGCGTCAGGTCCAGCTTGCCGGCCAGAAAGGCGCGCTCGGTAAACTCGCCCGGCTCGGCCAGCCGCGCGCCCAGCTTCAGTGCGCGGCTCAATAGCAATTCCAGCACCACCGGTGAACCGTGAGCCGCTATCTCAACCAGGTCTTCTGCAGTGTAAGAATTGGGCGCACCAAAATAGGTGACTACTGCCTCGTCGATACGCTCAGCGTCGCTGTCTGCGTCTTCATCCAGCACATCGGCCAGCCGCGCGCGGCCATGCTCCAGCGGCTGCCGCAGCCGTACCAGTTGCGCGGCGATAGAAGCGGCCTCAGGTCCGCTCAGCCGCACAATTCCGATGCCCCCGCGTCCTGGAGGCGTGGAGACGGCGGCGATGGTATCGTTATTCGATTCCCGGTCAATCATTTCTGTAGATACTAACGCTTGCCTATTTCAGCAGGTCCAGCGCCATGGCGGTCATCGCCGTCACGCCAGTTTTGATAGCTGGCTCATAGACCGGCGCAAACAATGCGGAGTGCAGCCCAGGCAGCGCCACGCCGGTTTTGCGGCTCTCCGCCAGCTTGCCCGCATCGGCCGCGCCCAGCCAGTACATCACAGCCGGAATCTTTCCATCCAGCGAAAACAGGCCCACATCCTCGCTGCCCATGATGGCGCGCGCTTCAAGAACACGATCCTTGCCCAGCGCCGTCGTGGCGGAGGCGCGTAGCCGCTCGGCCAGGGCCGCATCATTATAGGTCGCCGGTGTACTCTCGATGATCTCCAGAGTCGGCATACGCTCCGCGGGAATTCCGTAGGCCTCCGCCAGCCCCTTTGCGGTGCGGCGCATGGCGGCTATAATCTGGTCGCGCACCGCCGGCGAATAAGTCCGTAGCGTGATGCCCAGTGTCACTTCGTCAGGAATGATGTTGTTCTTCGTTCCGCCGTGTATGGTGCCCACGGTCAGCACCGCCGGCTGCTGCGGATCGATCTGCCGGCTGACGATGGTCTGCGCCACCAGAATAAATTCCGCGGCCAGCACGATGGGGTCCTTGCCCGCCTGTGGCGCGGAGCCGTGCCCGCCCACGCCGCGGATGACCACGTTGAACGAAGTGTCGCTGGCCAGCAGCGGCCCTCCCTTCAGCGCAATCGATCCCGCTGCCGTGTCATTCGTGTCGTGCTCGGCAAGCACAAAGTCGGGCCGGCCGAAGCGCTCGTAAATGTGATCGGCCAATAGCGCCCTCGCGCCCTCCACTATTTCCTCGGCGGGTTGGCCCACCAGCATCAGCGTTCCATGCCATTGGCTTCTGCGCTCCGCCATCTCGCGCGCCGCGCCCAGCAGTACGGTCATGTGCAGGTCATGGCCGCAGGCGTGCATCACGCCCACCTGCTGTCCCTGCGCGTTGGTGGTCTTCACCGTGCTGGCATACTCCAGGCCGGTCTTCTCCTCCACCGGCAAAGCATCCATATCAGTGCGAATCATCAGCCGCGGCCCCGCGCCATTCTCCAGCACCGCCACCACGCCGAAGGCTTGCGTGCCGTCTTCGTACTTGCCCACGTGCTCGGTCACCGTAAAGCCCAGCTTGCGCAACTCGCCGGCGACGAAGGCCGAGGTCTGCTCCTCGTGCCGCGAGAGCTCCGGCATGCGATGCAAATGTTTGTAAGTTTCGGTGAGGGCAGGCAACTGCCGCTCAACGGATGCGGCAAGATTAGTTTGTGCAATGGTGCTTTGCGCAAACAGTGGCAGAGCAATAGCGGCCATGCCAGTCAGAACAACAGCACGCAGGAACATGTAGAACCCTCCAGAGATAGGTGGCAGACCACCCTCAAGCGTCAGCCTACCACATGGGTTCCCTTCAGATTGCTCTCGGCTACTCGCACCAGCCCTGCGCCGCACGGACCCTCAGTCAGGATGGTACACTCCGCCCAAGGGAGATGTGTGTGGGGGCAACAAAGATCGAATTCCGTCTGCGCATGATCATCATGACGCTCATCATCTTCATAGGTTTCTGGGCGCCGTGGACAGGGAACTGGGGCTTGGGGCGCCGCACACCTCTGTGGGCATGGCTGGCCTTCGCGCTCAGCAGCCATGGTTTCGCCTCCATTGCCGTCGCCACGCCGCTGGTCATCGTCATCGCCGCGCTCGTCGCCGCCATGGGCGCGGTGCTGCGCATTTGGGGCGCGGCCTGCCTGGGATACGACACCGTCCATCACGGGCAAATGCAGGCCGGCGCGGTGATGGCCGACGGGCTTTATCGCCACGTGCGCAACCCGCTCTATCTCGGCGGCTGGTGCATGATGACAGCCATGTCGCTCCTCATGCCGTCCTCTGGAGCGCTCTTTGCCATGCCGCTGATGACCGTCTTTTTCCTCCGCCTGATTCTTGCGGAAGAGACCTTCCTCGCAGCGCAGATTGGCCAACCCTACCTGGACTACCTGCGCGCTGTTCCGCGTCTCTTCCCAAGTCTGCGGACGATTCTTTCGCACACCACTCCGCAACCAACCAGCCACAAGCCGCAGTGGCTCCATGCGCTTATTACCGAGATCAACCCCATCGGCGTCTTCCTTGCGTGGGCCGTTTTCTCCTGGAGCTACAACAACCTGCTCATGCTCAAAGTCATCATTATCGGCTTTGGCCTTTCAATGGTGGTGAAGGCGCTCGTGCCGACAAATTCCGCAAAATAAAAAACAAAGGGGAGAAGCACGCAAGCTCCTCCCCCTCGTTGTCTTCGGTCCAGGGATTCAATGACTACTTCTTCGGTGGGGCGATCGCGTCCTTGGCGGCCTTGGCCACGCGGAACTTGACCACCGTCTTGGCCTTGATCTTGATGGCTTCACCGGTCTGCGGGTTGCGCCCGATGCGGGCCTTGCGCTCCGCCTTTACTAGGCGGCCGATGCCGGGTATCACAAAGACGCCGTTCTTCTTGGTTTCCTTGATGGCCGTATCCGCCAGCAGTTCAATGAAGGCTGTGACTTGCTTGTTGGTTAATTCCATTTTCTCGGCCAGTTGCCGAGTCAGTGCAGTTTTTGTCAATCCTGTTGCCATTGTCTGATCTCCTTTTCGGACATGCCCTGGGGCGCGCCGGTCTTGCCTGGGAATCCGCCGCGAAATGCGTTCCGCATGTGGGGAGTCATGCAACGATTGCGCGAAACCCTTGTATTCATGCGGGTCGGAGTACCCGTCGTTCGTTACCTTGCGACATTTGAATAGGCAAAGTCAAGGCAAAAAGCAGTGATTTTCCCATTTTTTGTGGGTTTTATGGTATTTCCTTCAGTTTTTGCCTATTTTGGCAGGGATTTACCGGTTTCTTGCGCACTTGAATGCTAAAACCTGCCCAATTGACTCTCGCGCGAAGTCCCTACTTTAACCCGAAAAGCACCTTTTTTCGTGGCGTCAATGTAGCCATAATCGGCGTATTCAGCGCCTCCACCACCGGCGCGGCCAGCCGGAAATGCCGCGCCAGCACAGTGGCAAAGTCCGCCTTCAGTGCCGCCTTGGCGGGCAGCGAGGTGCTTAGTCCCCACTGCCGGCACTGGATCAAATCCATCGCCGGATGCTCGCAGGGAAACCCCTTTGGCGGCCGCGTCAGCGCGTTGCCTTCAAATTCGCCGAAATTTTTCCGAATCGCTGCCGTCTGCAAGACCTTGCGAAACTCCGCGTGGTGCTCCAGCAGCCAGTGGCGAATGGCAGCCAGTTGATCTTTCTCCGGCATCCATGCCCCGGCGGCAATGATCACTTCCTTATCGTCCACGTGAAAGTAGAATCCCGCACCTGAAGTTTTCTTCAGCCCTTCCAGCATCCACCAGGCGGCAACGTGCGTCTTGTAAGGCTTCTTATCGGCACTGAAGCGCGTGTCGCGATAAATCCGGAACAGGCATTTCTCCGCGGGCCGCACATAGGCCGGCGCAAAACTCTCCATCGCCTCGCTGACCTTGCGAATGATGGCCAGCATCGGCTCCTTCAGCTCGGCCTCGAAGATCGCCTTGCGCGGCTGAAACCATGCGCGGTCGTTGTGCCGCTTGAGATTGCGCAGAAAAGCAAGCCCCTCTGGGCGAAGGTGAGCGGCGGACGCGATGGATGCGGGTTGTTGAACGCGAGCCATAATGGAGCTAGTTTACCGGATTACACATCCAGGCGATTGGCGGCGGCGACGCGGCCATACCAGAAGCCGGAATCCTTGATGGTGCGCTTCTGCGTGGCGAAGTCCACATAGGTCAGCCCGTAACGCTGCGTATAACCGCTACCCCACTCGAAGTTATCCAGCAGGCTCCATGCATGATAGGCACGCACTTTGGCTCCATCGGCCATGGCGCGAGCCAGCTCGGCCAGATGCTGTCGGTAGAACTCGATGCGGCGCAGGTCGGCGACGCGGCCATTGGCGTCGGGAGAGTCCATGAAGCTGCCCCCGGTCTCCGTGATCTCGATGATGGGGTGGTTGTAGTCGCGCGTCAGTTGCATCATGAGGTCATAGAAGCTATGCGGCCACATCTCCCAGCCGCCATCAGTCTTCGGGCCTTCATGGCCTGACTCGATGTAAATTTGCGCATACGGATTGTGGCTTGATACGTCTGGCGGCGCGCCGTTGCTCCCATCCGAGGCAATCAGGCGGAGATAGTAATGAACTCCCACCCAATCCAGGGGAACCTTCATGATCGTTTCATCGCCCGCTTTGAATCCCATGACTTCATAGGGAATCTCGCCAATGAAAGCCTTGGCGGGATAAGTGCCGTGGAAGGCCGGCTCGATGCAGTAGAGGTTGTGTGCGGCGTGGTAGCGCGCGGCAACCGCGCGATCCGCCTCGCTGCCGGTCTTGGGATAGACCGGTTCCATGCCGTAGGCGCTGCCCACAGTGGCTTTGGAGGAGGCTGCCTTGATGGCGCGAAAGGCCATGCCCTGCGCCAGGTTGACGGTGTGCGCCGCCCTGAGAAAGAGATCGAAGTCTTTCTTGTGCGGAGGATCTCCACCGTTGCCATAACCATGATACGTAAAATACGTGGGCATATTGAAAGGCGCCCACACGGTGACGCGGTCACCGAGTTTCCTGGCCAGGATCGCGGCAAAGTCGGCATAGTAACTGGCCAGATCGCGATTCGGCCAGCCGCCCCGGTCTTCCAGAGCCTGCGGCAGATCCCAGTGATAAATGGTGCAGAAGGAGCGAATGTTCGCCTCCAGCAAGGCGTCGACCAGGCGGCTGTAGTAGTCAAGTCCCTTCTGATTCACCTTTCCCGTGCCCTCGGGCAGAACGCGCGGCCATGAAATAGAAAAGCGATAGCTCTTTATATTCAGCCGTTTCATGATGGCGATGTCTTCCTTGTAGCGGTGGTACTGGTCGCAGGCCACATCGCCGTTCGAGCCGTCCTTAATTCTGCCGGGGGTGTGTGCTTCCAGGTCCCAAATCGATTCGCCTTTGCCGTCAGTGTTCCATGCGCCTTCCACCTGGTAGGCGGAGGTGGCCATGCCCCAGAGGAAGTCCTTGGGAAAGCGGGCAGTCGCGATTTGCGCGTCTGATACTGCGCCCGCAACCTGCGGCAGCGCCGAGGACTCACTGGCCGCCTGTCCCTTGCCGGCAGCCAATGCGCCGCCAACCATCAGAGAGCTTTGGATGAACTTTCTGCGATTCATTTCGATGCTTGCTCCTTTGTTGCTAGCACAAGAGGTTTGTACATGGCTCAACGCAGGGCCGGAAAGACAGATACAGTACCTGACCGTCAGGAATCGCTATATCGTAGTCGGACGCGAGATGATCAACCCGCGCATCCCTGGGTCAAACGAGTAAGTCAATCATCGCGATATTGATTGGCTGGGAAAGATAGTTTCCATGCACTAGAGCACAGTTTGGAAGTGGCTAGCGGATTACCTTCAGCGCCCCCCTGAACAGCCCATCAAAATCAGCCCCCAGCGCGGCCTCCTTGGCCACTACCTGCGCAATCGCCTTCTCCGCCGCCGCGCGTTGATAGCCGAGATTGACCAGCGCCGACAGCACATCCTCTGCCGCCGGTCCCTGCACGGAAGGCTGCACGGGCGCAACGGCAAAGTCATCCAGCTTGTCCTTCAGCTCCACCACCAGCCGCTCGGCCAGCTTCTTGCCCACGCCGGGGATACGCGTCAGTTGCGCGTGGTCTTGCCCGCGAATCGCCTGCACAGTGCGCTCGCTGGAAAGCCCGCTCAACATTTTGATGGCCAGTTTTGGGCCGACACCGCTCACCGTAATCAACCGCTCGAAGAGGCGCTTTTCCTGAGAGTCGAGAAAGCCGAAGAGGGCAATCTGATCGTCGCTGACGTGAGTGTGAATGTGCAACGCGGCCTCGGCGCCCACAGAAGGCAGCGCCGTAAAGGTGGGCACGGAGATCGTGACGTCATACCCCACCCCGCCCGCCTCGACGATAGCTTGTCCGGGCTGTTTAAAAATCAACTTTCCGCGCAGATGAGCAATCATGGGTTTACGAAGCCGTTTCAAAGAGTTGTTCGATTACAGTGACTGCTAGATCATAAATGGAATCAAAGTCAAAAGCTCGCCCCAGCCGCAGTTGTCCGTATCGTCCATGGGCGAGCCAATGGCGTAGCTTGAACGCAGTTCTCAAGTCGCTAATCAGTTTTTTCGATGTGGGGGTCTGAGCTTTCCACGCTTCAAAAATGTGTTCATCTAAAGAAACATACTGCTTGTGCTCTCTGTACATTGACCGAAAAGCTCTGGATAGGGGATCCTTCAGCCTCTTGCTGCACCGAATTTCATAATCAATACGAAAGCTGGCCTCAAGAGCTGCTAGGGTAACCAAGATGGAGCGAAGGCCTGTTTCCTCTATGCGCTGCTTCAACTCTTCAGTAAGCGCTTGCGGTGTTGAGTCGAAGAATCGTGCAAAGGAAGAAGGGGCTTCAGTGAAGTAATACCGAAGAGAAGATACAGCGTCCTCGTGATACTTCTGTATTTCCTCAAGCGATAGCGGTTGCCCTAAGGCGGCCGTTCGATCATCCATTGGCAACTTCCATAATCATTTTGAAGAGTGTTTCCTGCGTCAGCTCGATGAATAGTCTCTCGGGAAGACGGGTAACAATTTTCCACACTAGCTCGGTATTGCCGGGCTCTTCATTAGACGGACTGGGAAGTTTTCCCTCGAAGTTGATGGAAATTCGGATCATATCCGAGGCGCGCGTAAACTTCTTGTTGATTAGCACGAGACGAGCTTCTGTAATACCAGCGCCAATCACATCAACGCGGCCCCTGCTTCCGATCAACAACGTGCCAATCGGTTGGAATTTTACTTGTTTTCGTCCGATCTTAAGCGTTAGTTGTTGGACGGTGTAGGAGCCAATGTTCTCTTCGGTCAACAATATGGGAGAAGTCTCAAGCTGGATTTCTCCCCTGTCAATATATTCTGTTAGAAATTCACGAATTTGATTGTATAAATCATCCAAGCGGTAAAGCCATTCATCACGTATGGCGTTCCAATTAACATCAGAATGCGCGTCTGTCTGTTGGCTCCTTACGAATTCGTCAAAGGCTGCATTCTTCATCGGAGTTCTCCGTCTTCGTGTGCTGCGGCGATTTTACCACCAATATAGCGCCTATGTTACCTCCACTACAGAAAATTAGCTCAGGATGTCCATCTTCTTAGCCACCCGCTCCAGCGTCTCCAGCGCCTGGTCCAACTGTTCCTTGGTGTGTTCGCTGGTCAAAATCAGACGGATTCGCGCCTTGCCTTCCGGCACCGTCGGAAACGCGATCCCCGTGCCCATCACGCCCTCCTCAAACAGCGCCCGCGAGAACTCCATCGTCTTGCGCCCGTCGCCAAGAATAATCGGCGTAATCGGAGTCTCACTGGCCGGTGTGGTCACTCCGCCCACATTGAAGCCCGCGCCCTTCAGTTCGCCCTGAAAGTAGCGGGTGCTCGACCACAGCCGCTCGATGCGCTCCGGCTCCTTCTCCAGAATGTCGAAGGCCGCCATGCACGCGGCCGCCACCGCCGGCGGATGCGAAGTGGAAAACAGAAACGGCCGCGCCCGGTGATAGAGGTAATCAATTAAATCTCTAGTCCCGCAGACGTATCCTCCGAGAACACCAATGGCCTTCGAAAGCGTGCCCACCTGCACATCTACCTTGCCGTGCATCCCGAAGTGATCCACCGATCCGCGCCCGTTGCGTCCCAGCACGCCCGAAGCGTGGGCGTCGTCCACCATCATGATGGCGCCGTATTTTTCCGCCAGCGCAGCCAGCTTGTCCACCGGACCAATGTCGCCGTCCATGCTGAAGACGCCGTCGGTAATCACCAGCTTTTTGCCCGGCTCGTTAGCTACTTCCTTCAGCAGCTCCTCGCAGTGGGCCGTGTCCTTGTGCCGGAAGACCTTGATCGTCGCCCGCGACAGCCGCGCCCCGTCGATGATGCTGGCGTGGTTCAGTTCATCGGAGAGAATGAAATCCTCCTTGCCAAGAATCGAGCTGACCGCGCCGGCGTTGGCCGTGAAGCCGCTCTGGAAGACCACGCAGGCCTCCTCATTCTTGAAGCGCGCAATCTTTTCTTCCAAATCCATGTGGATGCGCATGGTGCCGGCAATCGTCCGCACCGCGCCCGAGCCCACGCCAAATCTCCGCGTCGCATCGAGCGCCGCCTTAATCAGCCGCGGGTCATTAGCCAGCCCGAGGTAATTGTTGCTGGCCAGGTTGATCACCTTGCGCCCGTCGTAGTGGCACACCGGCGCCTGCTGGTCGTCCAGAATGCGCAACTTGAAGTAGGTACCCTTGGCGCGCAGTTCATCCAGCGCGGCGGTCAGGTGGGCAAGCTGGGGACGGGCAGTAGGCTGGGTCATGGTGTTCTCCTCAAACAATCAAGCATAACGCGGCGCCGCGTGGGTGGTCCAAACTTCCATTTAGTCGCGCAAATCCCGTCGCCTGCGTCGCGCCAGTGAGTTTCCACCTGCGAAGGGAGGTTCCCAGGCCTCATCATTGAAATTGAGAGCCCTCTTTCGACCACCGGCGATTTGGGTGCTAGCTCAGAGTGTGAAAGAATTTAAAATCAAAGGAGACGCGGCCCCATGACATCCGCCAGCGGCGTGCGCAAGACTCCGTTTCTCTCCGGCGTTTTTCTCATCACCTTCTCCGCGCTGATCTTTCAAATCCTGCAGACCCGAATCATGTCGGTTGTTCAGTGGTACTCCATGGTATTCCTTGCCATCAGTGTAGCCATGCTGGGCATGACCGTTGGCGCCGTCTGGGTCTATCTTTGGTGTGATCGCTTTCAGCCCGCGCAACTGTCCATCAACCTCGCCAATTTTGCGCTGCTTGCCGCGGTAGCCATGCCGGCATCCATGATTCTGCAGTTTTGCCTGATTACATCGCCAGCCATCTCGCTCACCACGGTGATTGCATGGTCCTTGCTATTGGTTCTCATGGCCGTGCCCTACATCTTTGTCGGGGTCGTTGTCAGCCTGGCGCTGACGCGCAGCCCCTTTCCAGCCGGACAGGTTTACGGCGTGGACCTTCTCGGCGCGGCATTGGGATGCGTGGCGGTGCTTGGTTTGCTGAATGTTCTTGACGGTCCGTCCGCTGTGATGGTGGCTGGCGTCATCTCCGCGCTCTCCTCGATGGCTTTTACCGCCAGCGCCGATGCCCAAGGCCGGCTGCGTCTCAAGTCACATCCTTGGTGGCGGCGGCCGGCTGCGGTCGTGATCGCGTTGCTGACGTTCGCTCTATTCAATGCGCTATCGCCTGTCGGCTTCAGCCCCATCATGATCAAGGATGCTATCGATTTTAAGGGAAGGTTCAACCAGTATGAGAAGTGGAATGTATATTCTCGCATTCGAGTAGATCACCCCCGCACCCTTCCCCCTGTATTATGGGGGCCTTCTTCCAAGCTTCCGGCGGACCTGCGTCTTCTCAGGGCTGTAATCTATTGGGATGACTCATCCAACTTTACAAATATTGTCCACTACGACGGAACCCTCGATTCCATAGCTTTTCTTAAATATGATCTGGTCCACCTGGCCTATCGCCTTCCCGGCATCCACAAATCCGCGGTGATTGGCGTGGGCGGCGGCCCGGATATTTTGGCAGCTCATCTCTTCGGTGTATCCGACATAACCGGCGTGGAACTGAATCCTCTCATCGTCAATCTGCACACGCGCGATCCGTTTTACAGGAATTTTTCCAATCTTACGGCCCTGCCGAATCTGAAGCTGCACGTGGACGACGCGCGCAGTTGGTTCGCAGCTACAAATGAAAAGTTTGACCTGGTGCAGATGACCGTGATCGACACCTTCACTGCAACCGGCGCCGGCGCATACAGCCTGAGCGAAAACGGCCTTTACACTCTGGAAGGTTGGCGCGCCTTTCTTAAAACACTCAACAAGGATGGCATCTTTACGGTGAGCCGCTGGTACGCCCCGGACAATGTCAATGAGACGGGGCGCATGGTTGGTTTGGCGACCGCTGCTTTGTTGGATTCCGGAGTCAAAGATACGCGCCCGTACCTGTTTGTTGCATGCACCCACAACCTCTCCACGCTGGTGCTCTCCAAGGAGCCTTTCACCGGGGAACAGTTGCGCATTCTGCATGAAACCGTGCGCGATGGCGGTTTTGCCGAACTGCTGTCGCCAGACCGTTCGTCAGACTCCATATTGCTCCGCCAGATTGTCGAGAGTCACGACCTAGCCTCCTTGAATCGCGTGTTGAGTTCCACCTATCTCGATCTTACCGTGCCTACGGATGAGCGCCCGTTTTTCTTCAACCAACTGCGCATTTTTGATATTTCGGGCGCTTTAACCCTTCTGCGAAATGCGCGATATGGCGAGTTTGGCGGCGTTTGGTGGGGCAATCTTATGGCCACATCCGTGCTTGTCTTGGTACTGCTTATCTCGATTGTCGCGGTCACCGCGGCCATCCTGGTGCCATTGCGCAGCGCGGCGCGAGAATGTTCGCGGCTTCTTGCTGTTGCCGGTACCGTGTATTTTTCTCTGATTGGTTTGGGGTTTATGTTGGGAGAGATTGCGCTGCTGCAGTATTTCAGCATCTATCTGGGGCATCCCATCTACTCTCTGGGCGTGTGCCTCTTCAGTTTGATACTGGCCTCCGGTCTGGGCAGCCTTGCCTCGGATTGGATCAAACTGAATACGCGCGCAAAACTGCTGGTGTGGGGTTGCATGGTTGTGCTTTACCTGGTGGCCATGGAACGCGTTCTGCCGCCGATCTTTCAGTCAACCACAAATCTTGAACGTTTGGCGCGCATCGGCATTTCGCTGGCGGCAATCATGCCGCTGGGCTTTCTGCTCGGATTCGCCTTCCCCACAGGCATGAGGCTGGTTTCGGCGATTGACGCTCAGCCAACGCCCTGGTTCTGGGGCATCAATGGCGCCACCGGCGTTCTGGCTTCCGTATTGGGCGTGATCCTCAGCATGTCGTTTGGCATCCATGTGACCATGCTGATCTCAGCGGCGTGCTATCTGCTGGTGGTCCCGGCCAGCTTTGCCCTGCTGGCGATGCGCCCTCGAACCGCTCAGCTATAGCAATGATTCAATAGCCATGACTCGCATCATTGATCGGAACGGCGCACGCATAATGCGCGATCAAAACTGGCCCCGCGCATGTCCAGTTCAACCACATGCATTCTTGGTTCGCCCGCGCCGCGGAAAACGAAACCACGCATGAACTGAGGACGTTCTCCGCGGCTGTTGCTCCACACCACGCTCGAAGTGAGTTGTATTCTGCCTTTGATTTGGCAGGACATATTGCCATTAGTCCCACAGGCAACTGCGGCATTGGGATTAAAGATTCCCTTCAATTCCTCAATCGACGGCAACCGCCAGTTTATGTATCCCCCAAGTTCCAGGTTGCGGCAATAATCTGCCGCCGGCTGCCAGCGCAGGGCGAAGCCATTGTCCTTCCTGGTCCACATCAAGCCCGTTGCCGGATCGGTCCAGACCCCGCCGGTATTATCCGGCTGCGCAGACCGCATGCGCTCCCGCTGTTCTCTCTCCCATTCATCACGCACCGCTTTATCGTGTGCTTCCTGCTCAGCCTTGGCTTGAGCCGCTTGCGAGGCCTTGTCTCTGGCCGCGATAAATGCCTTGTCCCGCGCATCCTGCTCCGCCCTGGCCTGAGCCTCTCGCGCGGCCTTGTCTCTGGCTTCCTTATCGGCCTTGTCCTTCGCCTCCTGATCGGCTTTGGCTTTTGCCTCTTGCGCGGCCTTATCTTTCGCGTCCTGCTCAGCCTTGAGGCGAGCAGTGCGCACCGGTTCAAGCCAGATGTGCGCCATGTTCTGTCCAGAGGTCTTGACCTTGATCTCGTTTTCCGCTTTGTCCTGGGCATCTTCGGTTTCGGCTGCCACGGTGTGCTGGCCAGCTGATACCTTCGCCTTCACCGATGCTCCGGCGTCAATGTGGCCTTTCTCCGCGCCGTCCAGAGTCCAGTTGCAGGCCAGGTCGCAGGTCACCTGTAGCGTCGGGAGAGCTGGCTTGGCTGGCTGCGTCTTCGGCCGCAAAATCGGCCCCTCATCCGGTTGTTGTGCCTGCGGTTGCGCATAAGCCACACCCGCGCCCAGCATCAACACCGCAATCACCGCCGCCAGGATTGCCCTATTGCTCACGATCATCTCCGCCCTCCAGTTTCAACGCGCAAAAATTCTTCACCATTCCGTATAAACCCGCTTCCAGACAGAATAGTTGTGGGGAAAAGAATATAGAACCTGGGCTCTCACCTTATTCCGAACGGCGCACGCACAGCGCGCGGTCCAGGCCGCTGCCGATCAGGGGAGAAGAGTACCGCTCCCCATTGGAAAAGAGAAAGAGCCACGCCTCCCACGATGCATTTCCCTGAGAGTTGCTCCATTGCCAGCCGGACAATTGCAGGCTGCCCTTTACGTGCCATGTCGCCTGGCTGCCGTTGCCCAGTTGTCCCGCGATATTGGCCTTTGCATCGTAGATGTCGCTTAGTTCGTCGATTGCCGGCAAGCGCCAGTCTGTGAAACCGGCCAAGCGAAGATTCCGGCAATAATTCCTCGCCTTCTGCCAGTTCACATCGCTGCCGTTATCCTTTTTCGTCCACATCAATCGAGTCTCAGGGTCTTTCCAGATCTTGCCGGCATCCGCCAGTGCGGCCTTCTCCCGCGCTTGCTGCACGGCCTTGTTCCGCGCGTCACGCACTGGCTTAAGCTCGATGTTTACCACCGTCTGTTCGCCCGATTTGACTTCGCTGAGTTGTTGGACATGGTCCGCGCCGTCTTCGCTTGTGGCAGTCACCAGGTGCTGGCCTGGTTCAACCTTCATATCGGCCGAGTTGCCCGCCGCAATGTGTCCGCGTTCCTTGCCGTCCAGCTTCCATATGCAGGCCAGGTCGCACATCACAACCAACTTTGTATGAATAATCTCGGCCTTCTCCCGCGCCTCCCGCTCCGCCTTGACCCGCGCGTCGCGCACCGGCTGAAGCTCCAGGTTCACCACCTTTTGCCCGGCGGCCTTGATTTCAGTGATCTGTTGGACTTTGTCCAGGCCATCCTCAGTTGTGACAACCACCACGTGCTCGCCCAGTTTGACCTTTGCGGTAGCCGAACCGCCTGCCGAAATGCGTCCGCGCGCTTTGCCATCCAGCGTCCAGTTGCAGGCCAGGTCGCAGGTCACCTGTAGCGTCGTGCGTTGCGCCGGTTTGGGCTGCGATTTCGGCCGCAGAATCGGTCCCTCATCCTGTTGCGCCGGCGCAGCCTGTGCAGGCAACACCGTCCATGTTAACGCCGCAACCATCACCCAAATTGCTATCGTTCTTCCGCGCATAGTGCATCCAGGCCGTTTCGCCCGCTCCGGTTTCTTCCCTCAGGTGAGTGTCTGTTGAGTGAGACGCATTCTTCCGCTCGCCGGCCTACTGCGCGCCGCGCAACAGCTCGCAGGCCTCAGTTTTCACCTTCTCAACTTGAGATTCGTCACAGGCTTTCTTGAAGTATTTGCGCGCATTGTTGATGTCGCCTTTGTCCTGGTACATGATGCCAAGGCTGGCGCAACTGGAAAAGAATCCTTGTTCACAGGCCTTCTGGAATAACTCGTGCGCCTTCCCTTCGTCAAGTAAGCCACCAAGTCCCTGGCCGTAGAGAACGCCGAGGTAGTCGCAGGCATTCATATTGCCGTCATCGCAGGCCTGGGTAAAAAGCTTCCGTGCCAGTGTGTAGTCCTTGCTCTCAAAGGCGGCTTTACCTGGCTCGTATGCGCTGGATTCCGACGGTTTGCCCGCGCTCAGCTTGGCGTCGGACCAGGTATACATGCCGCTGGCTTCGAGGCTGGGCTTGCCCCACACGGTAGTGGCCATGGCGCGGATATTGCTGCCACTGGCCAGCCCTGTGATGGGTTGCGTGTAGACGGGCGATGCCTCCGCAGGCGGGCTTCCGTCCACCGTATAGTGGATGGTGGAGAACGGGGTTGCGTCCGAGATGGCTATCGGTTGCGCCTCGGGATAGGTGCCTCCGCTGGGCGTGAACACCGGGACAGCAGTCACCAGCATGGATGGCAAATACCGCAGGCCAGCCCAGATTCCCAGACAGATACCAATCAGAATCGCCGCAATCGCCCACACCGAGCTTCCCGAGCGCTTTGGCGTAGGTTTGGGTTCTGAAACAGGCAAGGGCTGCGCTTCTGGAACCGTTTTGGCGACGGGCTCGGGCGGTTTGGCGGAAAGCGCCTCCAGCGCGGCTGCCGCCGAGGGGTAACGTTGCTCCCGCTCGCGTGCCATCAGGCGCATGACAATGGCTTCCAGACCAGGATGCTCCCAGGCCAGCTCTGGCCGCAGCAGCCCAAGCTGTTTGGGCACTCCCTGCAAGTGCTGATACATCCAGCCTTCCATATTTTCGGCTTGGTAGGGAGTGTGCCCGGCCAGCATCTCATAGAGCACTCCGCCCAAGGCATATAGGTCGGTGCGGCCGTCCAGTTCGGTGACCGCCATGCCCCGCCACTGCTCCGGCGCTGCGTACTCCGGGGTTAGCAACAGGCCGCGGGTATTGCTCAGGTTGGTGATGCCCTCGGTCATGGCGGCAATGCCGAAGTCCAGCACCTTTGGCAGTTCGCTGCCGTCGGGCTGCCTCCCCAGAAGGATGTTCTCCGGTTTGATGTCGCGATGAATGGCGCCACGGGCGTGGGCGGCGGCCAGCCCCGCTGCCAAGCCGCGGGCTATATGCACGGCGCGCATGACCGGCAGGCCGCGAGGCGCGCCTTCCAGCACATAGCGCAGGCTCGGCCCATTCACATACTCCATGGCGATAAACAGGCTGCCGTCCTCGTCCTGGTCCAGATCGGCGACCTCCACGATGTTGGGATCGCGCAACTGGTATGCGGCCCGCGCCTCCCGGCGGAAGCGCTTGATGAATTTGGGGTTGCGGCTCAACTCCGTGGCCAGGAACTTGAGGGCCACCTGTCCCCCCAGCATCAGGTGCTCGGCCAGGTATACGACGCCCATCCCGCCTGCGCCAAGCTTGCGTATGATGCGGTACTTGCCGCGAACAATATAGCCGGACTCATGCTCCCGCATCTCAATCAGCACGGCCCCGTCTGCGGGACAGGTGGCGTGCTGGTCCGGAAACGGCGTATCGCATACGGGACAGGTCTTCATACCGCACTCTCGCCTGGCTCAGTGCCCTGCGTCCGAGAGGAGATTCGATGGCGAAAGCATATCACTGTTGCCGTTCTCTGTGGTCTGCTTGCTCTCTTTGCCGGCTGACGACAGTTCACTTCCGGCTCACACTTCCCAATCCCGTCGCGCCGCGTCCAACCATGGCAAGGGTTGCCCTTGGCTTATCTTTTGCTTTTTAGCGCGGATAGCGCGCGCCGGTTGGCTCCAGTCCGCCCCCGCCGGATACAATAGGGTCTTGGGCTGCGGCAGGCGGGCGGCACTCGATTTTTGATCTTTGGAGCAGGTGCAAGTGAGAGGCATAAAATGCCGCGATTCGCGGCTTGTGTTGGTTGCAGGATTGGTGATAGCGCTGGCCGTGCCCGCGCTGGGCGTGTCCATCACAACGACGCTGACCGCCGGCACGCTGAGCGGCTGCGTGCAGCCTCTTACGGTCAACGTCATGTCAGGCGGCAGCCCGGTCACCAGCGGTACTGTGACGATCAATGACCAGTTCAATGGCAATGCCGTCCAGTTGGCCAGTGTTGCTCTGAGTTCCTCCGGCTCAGCAAGCCTCTCGGTTGATCTGGCGGCCGGCATCCATAGCCTCACCGCCAGCTATCTGACTTCAACTTCCTCGCCGGCTATCGCCGTCAGCGTCCCCACGGAGTGCGAATTTACCATCGTCCTATCCCCCTCTTCGACCGCTACCTATACCCTCGCCTCCAATACCCTCACTCTCACAGCCGGCCAGGCGGGCTCCGTCGCCATTGCCGTAGTCCCATCGGTGGAGTACACCTCCACATTGACGGCACCCATGTTCGTCACCCTCTCCTGCTCCGGCCTGCCCGATGGGGCTGCGTGCAGCTCCACCCCGGAAAATCTGGAAATTCTCTCCACCACCCCCGAAAGCTGTCTCAGCGGTTCACCCGCCTCCTCATGTCCGCCTACCAGCACCATGGTGATTCAGACCTACGCGGCTTCCACCGCCTCAGCCAGGCCCCCAACTTCGCCGGGCAACCGGTCCAATCCCATCGCCTGGGCGTTTCTGCTGCCCGGCGCTCTCAGTCTGGGAGGCTTAGCTTTCGGTGCGCGCCGCCGCGCTTGGCTCAGCCGGTTATCGTTAGTAGCCCTCGTCGGCTTGGTCACTTTGCTGGGCACAACCGCCTGCAATCCCCGTTACTACTACCTGAATCACGGCCCGCCCACCAACCCCGCGACCCCGGCAGGCTCCTACAACGTCACTGTCACCGGGCAGTCCAGCAACGGCGTCAACGCCATTACCCACTCCACCACTTTTGTGTTGGTTGTGAATTAACCACGGTATATCAGGCTACGGGTATACTTGCGGTTTTGAAAGGGCACGGCTTCAGCCGTGCCGCAAATGTAAAAAATATATGTTGGGCTTTAGCCTCTGAGGGATATGAACGTCTATTGTGGAGCAACCCGCTCCGCAGGCTGCACCCGCGCCGCGATGAACTGGCCCGTCCACGTCCCGCCATTCAGCGTAATGCCGCCCATCACCTTGCCATTGTCGGAGATGGCCAGACGGTACTGGTCCAGGCCTTTCATGGGGGCCGCGTCGTCGATTTCGTAGCCGTTCAGCACCAGCAGCCCATCGCCTTTCATCTCGCCCTTTACACGCTCTGTGAACGTCGTGCCGGTAGTTTCCGGGGGCGCGTTTGAACCTGCCTTGCGCAGCGTCCATACAATCTTCCCACGGATGCCGCCGTCGCTGATCACCGCGCAGATCTTGCAACTGGGCCCCGTCTCCAGCGTCATCGTGGCGGTGAAGACAAGCCCCGCCGGATTGGTCCAGATGCCGCGCCATTCCCCGGCCACGCTGACCGTCTGCGCCGTGCTAGCCATCCCGCCCAGCAAAATCAAACCCGCTACAATCGCTCGCTTCTTCATCGCTCTCCTTCCCAGCCAATCAGGGTGCCCCACCCTCGCGGCGTTTCTATTTTTGCCGCATCGGGGTACACAATACCCGGGGTCCCCAGGAAGCGATCTTTGCTTCCTGGGGTGGTACGGCAGGTCTTCGTCGTTGGGGTGATTTTAGGGTGTGTGAACACCAAGGATAATACCCGGCCTCGCGGTTTTTCTGCTTACCTCTTGCTGACAATCTCAGCCGCGCGTCCATAGGAACCCATGTTATAGGCATTCGAGTAACCCAGTGCTTTCATCTTCTTTTGAGCCACCCCGCTGCGCATTCCGCTCTGGCAGTGCAGCAAGAGCACCTGGCTCTTATCTTTCACCCGGCGTGGCAGCGCGGTTTCAATCTGATCCAGCGGGAGGTTGATCGCGCTCGGCAGGTGGCCGGAGCTGAATTCGGATGGCGTCCGCACGTCGATCACCAGGGCTCCTCTCTTCAGGTGGGCCAGCGCCTCTTTCGAGGAGATTTGGTTTGCGCGTTTCAGCAGGATAAAGGCCGTAAGGACGGCCAGGATGATGAATGCAGTTGTCAGGTTCATACCTTAAAGGGTACTGCGGACATGCCGTCATTTTAGGGCAAAACATATGGTAATAACCGCGATGGAGCATGAAAGAGGGAAAGAGCTTCAATCCCTCGCGCAACTGCATTCCACCGCGCAAGACTACTGTTGCAGCGCTTCCCTGGCAATGTTGATGCGGCTCAGGTCTTGAGGGTTTCCAGCGATTCCTTTGCAATCGCTCTTGAAAGCCGGGCAGCTTCCTGGGAGCGTTCGTAGGCCATTCTGGTCAGGTCTTGAGCGGAGATGTGATCGCCAGAGCTGTGCTGGCACTCTGCGGCTGCGTGTGCATAGGCCGCGTTGGTGTGCAACTCCGCTGCTTGGGCATGAAGACTTTGGGGCATGATTTTCTCCTTGTTCCGCAAGCGCTCGCGGCGCTTCTATATGAAGTCTCCCACCCGGCTATCCGGCGCGCTGAGCAATCGGAGACAGTCCCGCCAGTGGATGACGGCATACTTACCCTCGCCGGACGCAGGGGTCGGCAAGGCTGAAAGATCATGCTCGACCATCCAAGCGAACGCGGGTGAATCTGGTCGGCCGTCTTACGAATGTGATTTTGCCGTAAATCCGCCGTAGGTCAGGTAGATGCCAATCGCCAGCCAAAGAACCAAGCACAGGTAAAAAAGCTGTGGATTCTGGAGCACCTTCAGGTAGCATTCCACTCCAGCATAAGGCAACAGGTACACGAAAAACAGGCCCTTGATCAGCGATAACCAGCCGACAACGGTAACCACCACCGCCAGCGCGCCGCCCGACCAGATATTGTGAGCCAAAATCATCGCCAGCCCAATGGCCAGCGTGATCACGCCAAGAACCAAAATCAACGATGGGTTGTGAAGAATTTCTTTGATTGAAGCCAGGCTGGCTTGCCTGTAAATGAACATGAATGGCACAAGCAAAATGCAATACAGGCCGATCAGCCTGCTCAGGAAAATGGTGCGTGATGACATGATGTCCTCCTTGCGAGCCGAGGAGTCGTTTACCAGGATAGGGGGAGTGCCGCATACGTGGGTATTCTGTTTTAACCGGCCCGCGGACACATTGTAAGCCCAAAGATATTTACCGTGAATGAAAGAGACGTTAATATTTGACAGTGACGGGACTTAACAAAACGCCGTCTTGTACACTGGTGTCGCCATGAGTTGCATCTTTTGTAAGGTCATTGATGGAAGCATTCCCTCGAAGGCGGTCTATGAGGACGAACTCTGTTACGCCTTCGCCGACCTTCACCCCCAGGCGCCCGTCCATGTGCTGGTGGCGCCGCGTGAGCACCTCGCCTCGCTGGACGAGATCGATAAGACCGATAGCAAGCTGCTCGGCCACCTGCTTTGGGCCGCCACCGAGGTCGCACGCAACAAGGGTCTGGCCAAGGGCTATCGTCTGGTGGTCAACACCGGCCCGGACGGCGGACAGACCGTCGATCATCTCCATGTCCACCTGCTCGGCGGCCGTCCCCTCACCTGGCCCCCAGGATAAAGGCAGGGAACAGGTGGCATGTCGCAAAGTAACCGTTACTAACGGAGATGCGTCAATCCCAGTCTGGCTATTTCCACTGAGTCGATCCTCAACGCTTCCCAATGAGATGAAGTTGCGCGATTAAGCGGGAACGTACGTCAACCTGATCACTTCCTCGCCAACGAGATCGCTGGTCACAAGGCGGAGCGGCGGCCGGGGGCCGGAGAAGAATGGCTTGCCGCGGCCAAGTACGATGGGGTGGAGGTAAAGTCGATACTCATCAATAAGACCAAGGTTGGTTAGGCTTCCTGCCAACTCCGGTCCGGCAACGTCAATCTCCCCAACTGGCTGAGCCTTCAGCCTGCGTATCACAGCCTCGATGTCATCCTCGACAAGTGTGGCGTTGGGTCCGACCGACTTCAACGTGCGCGACACAACCCATTTCGGTTTGCTCCGCCACGCCGCCGCGAAGTCGTGTTCCTGCGCGGCCCAGTCCGCAAGGTCCTCGTCCCAATAACGCATTACCTCGTACGTGCGGCGACCGTACACAATGCCCGTCAGGTCGCGTACATGCTCTATGAAGTGACGAAAGAGCGCCGGGCTTGGCTTAAATTCAAGATGGTCGACGTAGCCATCCAAGGACTGGTTCAATCCATATACGAGCTTTGCCATGGTACAAAATCTCCGTCCAAGGTTCTCCGGAATATCTTGAGTCGACGTTCCGCGGACGATTTGAACTTGTTGGGGTAACGGAAGCAATCTCTGTTCGCCAGGGTGTCAAGTCCCCATTCTCTGTTCTTACGCCGGCTGTTGCGCGTACTCCTCTTCCTCTTCCATCCCGTAGCGGCGCAACAGGTTGGGCAGGCTCTGTGAAAAGGCCGACCGCGGCATCACCGTGTCGCATCCCGCCTCAATCGCCTTGACCTTCAATTCGCCCTGCAGATGATTGAGAAAGCCGACGATCGATGTCGCTTTCTTCAGCTTGGCCTTGAATTTGGGGATCAGCGAGATGGGCTTGGCATTCAGATTGTTCAGGTCAAAGACCAACAGCTTGGGCCGTTCAGCTTCCGGCAACTCGGTCAGAGTAGACAAAAGCGCTTCTCTGTCGATGCCCTTCACAATCTCCACCTTCACGCCCAGCTTGCGGGCTGTCTCCTGAATCTTTGCGATAAAGAACATATCCTCAATGAAGCAGTAGATGCGCGTGGGTGCATCCTCGCGCACCGCGGCCATGGGCTGAGGCTCGTAGGCCTCCGTGTAATAGCTGCCGTTCCGGCCGTTGTTTCCTGTCGGGATGGTCGAGGGAGGGCCGTCGGCTACGTTGCCGTTGACCAGCCGGTAGCTGTGGTCCATCGGACCCACAAACTCCCTGGGCCCCTTCTGCTTTGACTTGCGCTTGCCCTGCGGCGGTGATGAAATGCTGTTGCCCGGCTGCGCTGCCGTCGCCGAGCCCTTCTGAAAGAATTTCTTCTTCTTCCGTCCCTGATTCTGGTGTCCACCTTGATGCTGGGGAGCCGGTTTGTGCTTCGCGGGCGGCCTCGGATGCTGCGCCGCGGGCTCTGCCTGGGGTGGTTGCGCCTGAAGCGCCTGTTGCGAAGGAACAGCGCCTGCTGCCTGGCTGCTCTTGT
>Ga0326728_10007338_pt1 | contig 28436 bp, 23 predicted proteins | sample MB3enrmetagenome_FD_207602 | JGI IMG/M metagenome (GOLD analysis project Ga0326728, IMG submission 207602) | Lab enriched peat soil microbial communities from McLean, Ithaca, NY, United States - MB31MN | ecosystem: Environmental > Terrestrial > Soil > Wetlands > Peat | place: USA: New York... | reverse complement strand
CCCGAGGATTGCTGAAATCCAACTCCAGTCCTCTGAGGACGGGAAGTGGGTGCTGGCGGACGTGTTGAACGGCGACGGGGGCGACCATATGATGTGGCTGGCTTCTCAGGCGGACGGAGCGTTTCATCAGCTGTCGACTTTCGAGGATCGTGTGGTCGGCGGCGGATTCGGCCGCCGAGCGCTCTATCTGCTCTCGCGCAAAAACGCCCCTAACGGCAAGGTTTTGCGGTTCGCCCTTCCTGGCAAATCGCTCGACCATGCCACCGTGATCGTTCCTGAAGGAACGGCCGGCATCGAGTGGTTCACGCCGTCTGAGGACCTGCTGTATGTCGAGGAGATCGTGGGCGGCCCCTCCCATGTGCGCGTTTTCAGCAGCGAGGGGCAGGCGCGAGGGACGGTTCCAATACCGGATGAGAGTACGGTTGACGAAGCGGTTGAGACCGGCGGTGGCGGTGCGGCGCTCATCATCGAGCAGTGGAGCGCTCCCCCGAAATGGCAGACTTATTTCCCAGGCCAAAAGGCTCTCGGTCCCACGGCGCTTGTCACGACAGCTCCCACGAGCTTCGCCGATATGGAGGTGCGAAGCGTGTCCGCGACTTCCAAGGACGGGACGAGGGTGCCGCTCACGATCCTGATGCGCAAGGGGACGAGACTCGACGGAACTGCGCCCACGGTTATTTACGGCTACGGCGGATATGGAATCAGCCAGAGACCAGGATTCTCCCCAACCTTGCGCGTGTGGCTCGACCAGGGCGGCATCTATGCCGAAACGCACATCCGCGGAGGAGGTGAGTTCGGCGATGCATGGCACGAGGGGGGCAAGCTCACGAAAAAACAAAACGTGTTTGACGATTTTTACGCGTGCGCGCGCTGGCTGGTGGACAACCATTACACATCGCCTGCGCACCTAGCCTGCCGGGGCGGCAGCAACGGCGGGATCCTGATGGGCGCGATGATCACGCAGCATCCGGAGCTCTTCCGTGCCGTGGTTTCGAGCGTCGGAATCTATGACATGCTGCGGAGCGAAGCCGGGCCAAACGGCCAGTTCAATATAACCGAGTACGGCACGGTGAAGGATCCGGCGCAATTTGCGGCACTCTACGCCTACTCGCCTTACCACCATGTCGTGCGGGGGACGCACTACCCGGCGGTCCTGTTCGCGACCGGCTCGAATGATCCCCGCGTGGACCCGATGCACTCGCGCAAAATGACGGCCGCGCTTCAGGCGGCGAGCACGTCAGGCCTGCCGGTCCTGCTGCGGGCCGAAAAGGGGACGGGGCACATCGGCAGTCCGCTGAAGGCGCGCAACGAGCTCACGGCGGATGTCTTTTCATTCCTGTTCGCCGAACTGGGCGTTGAATTCCGTTGAGTGAACCGCGGACCTTCACGGATCCTCGCGCGGGTTGATCCGTGGAGATTAGGGAGGCTTGGAGGAGTTGTGTGGGCTGTGTACTTCAGTCCAACCGAGACTAGCCAAGAAACAGTTCTGGCCATTGCCGAAGGGACGAGCATTCCGTTCAGAGACATTGATCTGGTTATTGCCGGATTGCCGGTGTACGCGGGCCGACTGCCCGGGTGCCTGGATGATTTCTTCACGGGGCTGAATGGTGACTCCACTCCGGCCGTAGCCGTAGTGCTCTATGGGAACCGGGAGTACAACGACGCCCTGACCGAATGAAAGATCCGGCTGCGAGAGCGAGGTTTCACGGTGAGATCGGCCGCTGCATTGATCGGCGGGGACACCGCCAGAGCCAAAATCGCCAGCGGGCGTCCGGATGCGAACGGCCTGGCGGTGGCCGGGGATTTCGGCAGAAGGAGCTCCGGGTTCATTAGGGAGGACGTTTCCGGCAAACTGGAGCTGAAAGGGAATTATCCGTTCCCATGGAATGGTTTTGATCCTCAAAACCCCGGCGATTCCCCTTCTAGTCCCCGGCTGGTTACGAACGAAGCCTGCTCCCAGTGCAGACTGTGCAGCAGGAATCGTCCATGGGAAGCAATGGATCGGAATGACAGCCGAATCAGGGATTACTCTAATGCATGTTCTGCTACCGCTGTTTGAAAAACTGTCCCTCACAGGCTATTCAGGTCACGAACGACAAATTCCTGGCCTATTTGCCTCAGTTCGAAAAGATGCTCTCGCAGCGTCGCGAGCCCGAGCTGTTTTTTTGATCGCGGGTTTACGCGGCTCTGGCAGCAAAGGAGGAAAAATGCGTGCAGCACCAGCGATACTGGTTCCATTTATATTCTTGGCGATGCCGTGTTTCACGGCAGACACCCATCCGTTTTCGGTACACGACATGCTGGCCATGGACCGCATTTCGGAATGGCAGGTCTCGCCGGACGGCGGCCGTGTGGTCTTTTCAGTCAGCGCTACGGACCAAGAGGCAAATCGTCGGCGGTCCGATCTCTATCTGGCGCGCATGGATGGATCCGGCGCACGCCGGATCACGACTGATCTTGAGAACGACACCCAGCCTCGCTGGAGCCCGGACGGGAAGACGGTGTACTTCCTTTCCAACCGATCGGGGTCTCCGCAGGTATGGAGGCTTGCGCCGGAAGGAGACGGGCCTGGAGCTGTCACGAATTTGCCCATAGGAGTGGACGCACTCAAAGTGTCGCCTGACGGCAAGTACCTGGTGTTTTCCATGGCCGTGCTTCCGGGCAAATCGCCCGAAGAGACAAAGAAGATCCTGGGCGAAAAGGAAAAAACCAAAGCGAGCGGCATGATCTACGACCGGCTGTTTGTTCGTCACTGGGATACCTGGGAGGATGGCACCCGCAACCACCTGTTTGTCTTTCCGCTTCCATCCGGACCGGCGCGTGACATCATGCCTGAAATGGCGGCGGACTGCCCAAGCAAGCCTTTCGGCGGAGGCGAGGAGTTTTCCATCGCTCCCGACAGCCGCACGATTGTGTTCAGCGCCAAGGAGGTCGGCCGCGAAGAGGCATGGTCTACCAACTTTGATCTGTTCATGGCACCGGCCGACGGCTATTCGACTCCCCAAAAGATTACGACGAATCCGGCGTCGGATTCACAGCCGGCTTTTTCCCCGGACGGCAGGACACTCGCGTACCTGGCGATGAGCCGCGCCGGCTATGAGTCGGATCGCTTTGACATTGTTCTCAGGGATTGGCGCGATGGAACGGAACGGCGGATCGTGCTGCGCGCCGATCCATCCCCGCGTGGAGACCGGTCTGCCGAAGAACTGGAGTGGTCGGCCGATGGGAAGGAACTCCTCTGTACGGCCGATCATCTGGGACAGCATTCGATCTTTGCGCTCGACGTCGCGACCGGCAGAGCGCGCATTGTCGTCGAGAAGGGAACCATGGCAAGCCCGCAGGCGCTTCCGGGCGGGGGTATTCTTTTCGGCATGCACTCGCTCCTGGGTCCTACGGAGCTCTACGCCACAGACAGCAGCGGCAAAGATATTCGCCGCATCACACACGTGAATGATGCCAAGGTGGCTGCGGTCAGATTCGGCAAGCCTGAACAATTCACTTTCATTGGTGCCAAGGGAGACACCGTCTACGGCTACATCGTTTACCCGTCCGATTTCGATCCCGCAAAAAAATATCCTGTGGCTTTTCTGATTCACGGCGGACCGCAAGGATCGTTCGGCAACGAATTTCACTACCGCTGGAATCCGCAAGCCTATGCCGGCGCCGGCTATGCGGCCGTCATGATCGACTTCCACGGTTCAACGGGTTATGGCCAGGCCTTCACCGATGCAATCAATAGGGATTGGGGAGGCGCCCCATATGAAGACCTCATGAAGGGTCTTGATTATGCGCTGAAGAAATATCCTTTTCTCGACAAGGAGCGCATGGGCGCGCTTGGCGGCTCGTTCGGCGGGTACATGGTCAATTGGATTGCCGGCCACACCGATCGTTTTAAGGCCCTGGTCTGTCACGACGGCAATCTCGACGAACTCATGGCCTACTACAACACGGAGGAACTATGGTTTCCTGAATGGGAGCACGGGGGGCCGGCATACGAAAATCCTGACGGGTATAGGAGGGACAGCCCGCTGAGTTATGCACGGAATTGGCGCACACCCATGCTCGTCGTTCACGGCGGCAAGGATTACCGGGTCGAGGCCTCGCAGGGGATTGCGACATTCAACCTGTTGCAACGCAAGGGGATTCCTTCCAAACTGCTCTATTTTCCGGATGAAAATCACTGGGTGCTGAAACCCCAGAACAGCTTGCAATGGCACGAAACCGTGCTGGGCTGGCTGGATCAGTGGCTGAAGAACTAAGGCTTCATTCACCGCAGAGACGCAAAGACCGCCGGGAGCCTAAAGACAATTTCCAGGGATTTTTTGCGTTCTTCGCGGTCTTTGTGTCTGTGCGGTGAATCCTTCTATTCCGCGGGGACCATCCGCATCGCCGAAATGATCAGCCGTGCCACTTTCTCGTACTGTTTTTTCGAATTGATCATGACGTCGTACAGATAAGGATTGAGCCAATTCTCCTTGTAGTGCCGGCGCACATATTCCACGCGCTCTGCATCCATTGCGCGAATTTTCTCCTCAACATTCTTGCCTGCCCCAAGACTCGCACCGATCTTTTGGACCCTGTCGCCCCAGCTGGCATAGATGAACGCGTGGAACACATCTTCTCTATTTTTCAGGACGCACTGCGATCCTCGTCCGACGATCACGCATTCCCCCAGCTTGTACGCTTCTTCGATTGCCCGCTTCGCCATTTGCGCCGTTTTCGCGGCATCGAATACGTCGACCGGCGCAACGGGTGAGATCCCGTCCGCCCCCACTCCCCAAACCGAGCAGGTAATCCGGTGGATCCACGGATCGACCTTTTCATCGAAGGCCGCTATTTCGCTGGCAGGCACCTTCTCGATACGGCTGATCTCGGTGATCAGGTCTTTGTCCAGAAGCCGCCACCCAAGTTCGCGTGCAATGATACCCGCGATGTCTCCTCCGCCGCTGCCGTACTCTCTCGCAATTGTCAAAGCCCGAAATTTCATCGTATCCCTCGTTTGGAAATTCACTTCCGGTATCACAGCTATGGGATTAGGCGGACCGTCGCCTTGTTTCCCGATTGGCTTTGATGCCCTGCCTTTGCCGCCGGGAAATAAAGCGACGGTCCGCCCAAGTCCCGTGGTTAACTTTGGCGGATGCCCGGCAGCCCGACGCCGGGTGCAGGGCGTTCGCGCAGGACGTCCCTGCGGAAACGAAAAAGCTCTGCCGGCCTGCCGCCGGTCTGCTGATCGAAGCGGGCAGTGCCCTCCACCAGTCCCCCCTTTTCCACGAGTCGGCGGAGGTTTTGCTTGTGCAGGCGAACGCCGGCGAGGGCTTCCACAACCCGTTGCAGCTGGAACAGCGTAAAAACGGAAGGGAGCAGCTCGAAAACCACAGGTCGGTATTTGAGCTTCCCCCGCAGGCGGCCAAGTGCTGTGGCAAGGATGCGGCGGTGATCCAGCGCCATCGGCTGGCCCAGATCTTTCCATCTCTCTTCGGAAGAAAAGGTCGGTGTGGGCCCGCGGTCGCGCAAAGCCTCGCTTGCGAGGTCGATCTCGTAAATCAGCTCATAGCGTTCCAGCACGCGCTCCGGGACCCAGGGAGCGCCCTGCAACCCGAAATTGATGTCGCATCGCTCCCGCTTTTCCTGCCGCGTTCGCACGTCCGGGGCCGTTTCAATCCACCGGTCGAGGGCAGGCTCGATATGCTTGTCGATCACGTCCGGCCTGCCCGAGCGCCAATCCTCCCATGGGAGAAACCGATACCACTCGCGCCAGTGAGCGCCGGCCTTGCCGGAGGGTTTTCCCTCCCGGATCAGGGCCAGGTACGCCACAGAGATCACACGGGGGCCGCCTTCCACTTCCGACGGATCCCGGTTGCGGTCGCCGAAGGTGTACAGTTGTTCGACATAGCCGAGTTCCAGCCCCGTTTGTTCGCGCACCCACCGGCGCAGTCCCAATTCCAGAGTTCGATCGCTGGATGGATCGAACGGGCCGACAGGGATTGAATCCGGCGATTCAGCGCGCAGCGCATGTTCCTGGGGATTCAAATGGCCGGCCAGGGGAGGCTCCGCGCGCTTGACGGCCAGGATTCGCGGAGTCTCTTCCGTGACAGCCACAATGACCGCGTTGAGTCCGATGACAACCGGCGTGCCCATGAGCGACTCCGGAGTGAGAAGTTTTTCGATGCAGGATTGATGGTAACGCCTCAGTCGTGCGCAGGGCAATTAAATCTTACCCGCGAAAATCCGCGCGGTTCCAGCTGCATCCTGGATCAGTTATCCTACTTCAGTTCCTTGTTGGAGTAGCCCAAAATTCTCCGGGCTATCACTAACCGGTTGATCTGTCCCGTCCCTTCAAAAAGGTCGATGACCTTGCCGTCCCGCATCCATTTTTCAACCAGCAGCCGGCGCGAGTATCCCAGGGGGCCCAGAAGTTCGATCCCTTTCTGCGTGATTCTGGTTATGACGTCACCGGCCTTCACTTTGGACATGGACGATTCCAGCGTATTGCGCATGTGATGATCCACCATCCACCCGGCCCTTACGACCAGCAGCCAGGCGGCCCGCAACTGCGCTTCCATGTCGATAACGTCCCGTTCAATGGCAGTGAGGAGATGGCGCGGAATGCCGTATCGGATTTTGATCCCTTGAGCCGCAAGCTGCTCCTTCAGAAAATCCAGGGTCGCCCGGGCTATCCCGATCCCGTTGGCTGCGGCTGCAGGGCGCGCCGAATCGAAGGTCGTCATCGCCCCTTTGAATCCCTTGCCGTCGTGCCCTCCAAGAAGGTTTTCGAGCGGGACCCGGCAGTCCTCCAGAATAACGACGGCGGTGTCGCTGGACCGATAGCCCAGCTTCTTTTCCAACTTCGTTATTCTCACCCCGGGCGTCCCGGATTCCACCATGAACGGTCTGATCCCTGCGCGTCCGGCGGAGGGTTCTATCGTGGCCCACACGACCATGACTCCGTTCGAATCGACCATCGCCTTCCTTGCGCTGGTGACAAACAGCTTTTCGCCGTTCAGAACCCAGCTGTCGCCGTCTCGCACGGCGCGAGTGCGGATCGCGGAGGAGTCGGATCCGCAGTGCGCTTCGGTTAATGCCATGCAGGTCCAGGTGGGTTTGCTTCCCTGGAATTTATTGACTAACTTCTCCTTCTGTTCTTCGGTTCCGGTGGACTGGATGGCGTTCCCCCCAAGCGCCGGCCACGGGAGGCACATGAAAAATCCGGCATCCCCCCAGGAGATCATTTCGATCATGTGGATCTGCAGCATAAAAGGTTCGTCCGGAACCACGGCCGAGGGGTTCAAGCTCTCCAGCTTCTTGCGTGCCGTATCCCAGATGAATTTTGCATATTCCCACGGCTCTTCGTGTTCGTGCTCGTCGAAGTAGCGCGCTTGCGGCCGGATCACGTCACGGGCGATAGACTCCGCATATTCCTGCTGGTCTTTTATTCTTTGCGAATTCTCAAAGCTGATCATGCACTGTCTCTCCTAATTACACGATGGCGATTCCTTCCATGACCGCAAATCCGCGCGCGTTGCGCAGCCAGAGTTCCACCGGGTAATCCCGCACGTATCCGTATCCTCCGAGGATCTGGAGGGCGCGGTCCGCGACCATGAGCGCCATGTCGCCGGCAAAGTTCATGGCCAGGCAGGCTTCATGCGTGGTGTCCTTCTTGTGGTCCAGCCGCCAGGCGGCTTCCCAGACCAGCAGGCGGGCCGCGTCGATATCCGTAATCATCTCCGCGAGCATGAACGCGATCGACTGACGTTGAGCGATGGCTTCGCCAAAAGCCTTCCTGTGTTTGGCATAATCCAATGCGAATTCGTAAGCGGAGCGGGCGACTCCAACTGCCATTGCGGACAGCGCCACGCGGGATGAATTCAGCAGAAGTTGAAAGTCGCACCCGGCTTCGCCCCCGAGGCGGAGCGCGGCCGGGATTTCGCAATCGCGCAGTTCCACCGTATACAGAGGGAAGGCGTTCATCCCCATGTTCTGATCGCGTTCTTTGACGTTCAGGCCAGGAGTCCCCTTTGGTACCAGGAATCCCTGGCATTGTCCTTCGAGTGAAGCATAGACCAGCATCCACTCGGACTCGACCGCGAACGGCACGTTGAATTTAGTGCCGGACAGAACATATTTCCCACCCTTCTCTGTCGCGGATGCCTTCGGGGCATTAGGATCGAAGCCGAATTGAGGCTCCATGAGAGCCGCGGATCCGTAGGCGTACGAATCGCTGCAAAAGAGGCGCAGGATCTGCTCCTTCTGCTCCGCAGAGCCGCAAAACAGAACCGGAAGGGCGACCAGATTCGGAGAAGCCAGGACAAGCGTGGCGCTGAGATCTCCCCACGCAAGTTCCTCCGCCGCAAGAACCCATGTCAGCGCCGAATGCTCGCCAAATCCGCCGTACTCCTCGGATATGCTGGCCGGCAGCAGTCCCAGTTCCCATCCCGCCTGCATCCACTCCGGCGCCGGCTCGCTCTTTTCGTCCGCATCGCGCATCCGGCTACGGAACTCCTTTACGGCCAGCTTCTTGGCAGCGCTCACGACTATTTTCTGTTCATCGGTAGGATCGAACGAATACATAAAGCTCCCCTGATATCAAAACCGAACAGCTTTTCTATCTCAACCATTGTAATTACGCAAGCGTATATCGCGGATTTATCCGCGGAGATCCGCGGTTAATTAAGATTCATCCGCCGATAGTCGGCGCGGTAGGGGCGCAAGGTCATCGAAAAGATGATCAACATGCATATCCCGGCGATGGTCATTGTCAGTGCGATTGAGGCGCCGACCATCACGGGTTTTTTAAACAGGTAATCGGTGAACACCGGAGGCACAAGCGAGCCCAGCGAATATCCGCCAAGGTTCAGGATGAACAGGTACAGGGCGCCGACCTGGGCGCGCATCTGATTTGGGAATATCACCTGTAAAGCCGCGACGCTCGTTCCCATCGGCAACGCCAGAAAGAAAAATCCCGGAGCGATCAGAGTTAGCGACCACGCCGCGGTGGGCATCAGCATCGCAGGCACGAAAAAGAGAACAATCCCGATGGCACTGGGGATTGCGACCCGGACCGGCCCATCCACAATGCCTCGCCGTTGCCAGCGCTCGCTCAAATACCCACCGAGGAACAGGCCGGCACAGCCGAAGGGGAGAATGACAGATCCGAGCCCCCGGCCCGTTGCTCCGATACTCCAGCCGTGGACGCGCTGGAAATAGGCCGGAACCCAGTTCGAAAATGCATAATTGCACGTGGCTTGGAATACAAATCCCACCGATATGCCGGCCACCGATTGCCATCGATAGCCCACTTCCCGAAGTGTCTCCCTGAGGTTCATCCTGGCGTTCCCGCCCGATGCATGCGCCAGGTTCTTTCGCAGCGGTTCTTTCACCGTGAATACAAGCGTTGCAAAAACAAGGCCGGGCAAGCCGAGAATCAGGAAGGTGAGGCGCCAGGATGCAATCGTTCCCAAAAGCGGCAGGGTGGTTTCAGGCCGCACCGTGACTGCCTGAACGACAGTCCCGCCGACCATCAGTGCCAGGCTCGAGCCAAGCAGGTTCCCGATGTAAAAGACGCTTAAAGCCGCGCCGAGCCTCTCTTTGGAGAAGTAGTCCGACAGGATCGAGAAAGCCGACGGGTTTAAACCGGCTTCGCCAACCCCCACACCCATGCGCGTGAGGAACAGGAAGCTGAAGTTCCTGGCTCCGGCGCATGCCGCCGTAAAGAAGCTCCAAAAAGTTACGCAGATGGCGATCAGGTTCCGCCGATTGGTGAAATCGGCGATGCGTCCCAGCGGCAGCCCCAGGGCTGCGTAAAAGAGAGCGAAGGGAAGCCCCTGCAGCACGCCGACCCACGTGTCACTGATCCGAAGATCCGCTTTGATCTGCGGCACCAGCAGACTGAGGATTTGCCGGTCCAGAAACGAGAGCATGTAGCAAAGCATCAGGACGATAGCAACAAACCAGGCGTAGCGATGATTTTGCATGGCGCCAATATAAGGTAAAATCAATGAACGGGTTGAAAATTTATTATCCCCACGGATCGGAGATGTGAATGGCGCAGGTAAAGATCACTGTTCGAAGAAACGGGGCGTACCGTGTGGAAGCTCCTGCAGGGATGGTCGAACTTGTTGACGCCGAGGGCAACAGTTATGACTTGGCGGGGAAGGCCAGCTTCTCGCTTTGCCGATGTGGAGGTTCGGTGACGAAACCATTCTGTGACGGCACTCACAGCCGCATCGGGTTTCAGGCCGCGGAAACTGCAACCAAAATGGAAGAGAAATAACCGCGGGAAATCGAGCAAATCATCGGTTAATTTTCGATGAATTTTCCGGGAGGGCCGGTCAGGGCGTCGTCCCAATCGGCCGCCTTCTCCGCGCCGATGTACTCGATCATGTTGGCCGTCAGCACCAGCCCCTTCACATCCCGCCCGCGCACCGGCTGGCGCTCTACGGCATATCTCTGCTGTCGGATCTTGATGCGTGGGTCGGCGGCATACCGCACATAAAGCACCGTCGGGTCTTCGTCGGAGAAAAACCGCAGGTTCGCCCCTTTCGGCGCGATGCGCGACTCTCGGTTTGTCAGCAGCCCGCCCACCGTAAACTTCTTGTAGTACGTGAAGAAATCCAGTTCGTAGACGGCCGTCATCACTCGAGCGCGATCGAGAATCTCGGTGTAGACCAAGGTCGTGTCCACAAACATTTTTTCGGGTGGCGCAACCACCTTGCACCGGCCGTCCCTCCAGACCAGCAGAAGTCTGTCCAGCGGAGAGCACGAGATCAGTGGTTCGCCGGCAATCTTGTGCCCGATGTATCCTTTCCCGCGATCGTAGTTGATCGCCAGCTCGTTGGCCGTAAGTTCGCGCTCCGAAATTTCCCCAAACGTGGCGAGCTGTGTTAGGCGCGGGTACTCGGCGCCGTGTTTTCGTAGAATGCTGCGCAGATAGCGGACAGCGTACGGCACGATCCCGGCCAGGTTCTCCTCCACCTCGGCCAGCTCCTGCTGCAAACCTTCGATCTCTTTCCGGTTCTTCTCCAGGTCGAGAAGCGAGATGCGGCGGATCGCGATCCCCAGGAGGCTGTCTACATCGTCGCGCGTTATGTCCCGCTGCAGTTCCGCGCGGTATGGCATTAACCCGGCGAGTACCGCGTCCTGCATCGCCGGGGTCGATTCGCAGGACTCGATGGTTTTGTAGATGCGGTTCTCAACGAAAAGGCGCACGAGGGTCTTATGGTGGACCTCCTCGAGCAGCCTGCGGCGCTTGCGCTGCAGTTCGCGCCGGAGGATGCCCACCAGACGCGACGTGTTGTAACGCAGGATCGCGGGAACGTCCATCTCGACCGGCTTGTTGTTTCGAATAACGACGATGCGGCTAGCGATCTGCACCTGGCACTGCGTAAAGGCATAAAGCGCCTCGGTCGCCCGGTCGAGGTCCTGCTCCGGCGGGAGGTGAAGTTCGATTTCGGCCTGTTCCGCGGTGAAATCGTCGATGCTTTTGATCTTGATCTTTCCCTTGCGAGCGGCGTCCTCGATCGAAGCGGTCAGGGAGTCGGTGGTTGTGCCGACAGGGATTTCGCGAATCACCAGCGTGCGGTCGTCTTTTTTTTCGATGCGCGCCCGGATCAGGACATGCCCCTGGCCGTTTTTATAGGATTGTGCATCCATCAGCCCGCCCTGCGGGAAATCGGGCAGGACGCTGAACGGCTTCCGTCCGAGAATCGCAATTTGGGCTTCGAGCAACTCCGCAAAATTATGGGGCAGGATGCGGGTGGAAATGCCGACCGCGATTCCTTCCGCGCCGAGCATCAGCAGCAGAGGGACCTTTGCCGGAAGCGTGACCGGCTCCTCGCGGCGCCCATCGTAAGTCGGGACAAAATCGGTCAGATCGTCGTTGAAGATCTCGGTCCGGGCCAGATCGGTGAGGCGGCACTCGATGTATCGCGCGGCAGCGGGCGGATCTCCTGTCAGGAGGTTGCCGAAGTTGCCCTGCCGTTCGATGAAGTACCGGCGGTTGGCCAGCGCGACCAGCGCCTCGCCGATGGAAGCGTCCCCGTGCGGGTGGAACTGCATGCAGTACCCGACGATGTTGGCGACTTTGATGAATTTCCCGTCGTCGTTCTGATGCAGCGAGAACAGGATTCGGCGCTGGACAGGCTTCAGCCCGTCATCGAGATCCGGAATGGCGCGGTCGCGGATGACGTAGGCGGCATACTGGAGAAAGTTCTGGTCCATCAGCTGCTTGAGCGGACCGTCCCCGGTTGCGCCCAGTCCGCTGGCCGGAGAGTCAGGAGTGGCTTCCCGTTCAATATCCTCGAATAATTCCTTCTGGCCTTCAGTCATTTATTTACCGCGGATTCGCGCGGATCACTCCGGTTCGACCACCAGGGAGTTCATGATGTACTGGCGTCGTTCGGGCGTGTTGCGCCCCATGTAAAATCCCAGAATCGCCGGTACACTGTGCCGGTTCGCGAGACGCACCGGCGTCAGGCGCATCTCCGGACCGATAAAGCGCTTGAATTCCGACGGGGAGATTTCGCCCAGCCCTTTGAAACGCGTCACCTCGGCCCCGCGCAGGTCCTTCAGCGCCGAATCCCGCTCCTCCTCGGAATAGCAGTAATTCGTCTTTTTCGGGTTGCGCACGCGGAAGAGAGGAGTCTCGAGGATGTGCACGAAGCCATCGTGCACGATCGGCTCAAAAAACCGCAGGAAAAATGTGAGGAGCAAATTACGGATATGCAGCCCGTCGACGTCCGCGTCGGTGGCGAGAATAATCCTGCGGTAGCGCACGCGCTCGGGTGTGTCTTCGATGTCGAGGCTGCGCATCAGGTTGTAGAGCTCCTCGTTTTTGTACATCACGTCGCGCTGCAGATCGCAAACATTCAGCGGCTTGCCGCGCATGGTGAAGATCGCCTGGCAACTCACGTCGCGGCAGCTGACGATCGATCCGGCGGCGGATTGGCCTTCCGTAATGAAGATCATCGATTCGGAGCCGTGGCCCGTGCGCTTGTTGTAGTGGACCTTGCAGTCCTTGAGCTGGGGAACGCGCAGCGACGTCGCGCGCGCCCGCTCGCGCGCCATCTTCTTGATGGACTGCAGCTCGCGGCGCAGTTTGACCGTCTCTTCGATTTTGACCAGGGCGATCTCAGCCGCTTTCGGGTTCCGGTGCAGAAGGTCGGCGACGATTTCGCGCACCCGGGCGACCCACTCCCCGCGCAGTTCCGTGTTGCCGAGCTTGTTCTTGGTTTGCGATTCGAATACCGGTTCCTGCAACCGGACGGCGATCGCGCCCACCATTCCTTCCCGTATGTCGTCCCCTTCGAACTTACCCTTCGAAAATTCATTGAAGCCCTTGACTAGGCCCTCGCGGAATGCGCTCAGATGCGTGCCGCCGTCGGTGGTGTATTGACCGTTGACGAACGACAGAAAGGTTTCCTCGAAGCGCTGCGTATGGGTGACGGCAAGCTCGAGAGTTTTCGAGTGGTAGTAGAGGGGCGGGTACAGAGCCTCGTCCCCGACTTCGTCCCGCAGCAAATCGAGCAGTCCGTTGCGGGAGAGGAAGATCTGGCCGTTGTACTCGATGCGCAGCCCGGCGTTTAAAAAGGAATAGAGGCGAATTCTGCGTTCCACATGCTCCGGGGCGAAAGCAGCGGCGCCGAAAATCTCAGGGTCCGGTTCGAAGCTGACGAAGGTACCGTCCGGCTCGTCCGGTTTTTTCCCTCTCGGTTCTTTGAGGAGCCTTCCTTTTTCGAAAATCGCTCCCGCAAAGTCGCCGCCGCGGTAACTGCGCACCTCGAAATTGCTCGACAGCGCGTTGACCGCCTTGGTCCCAATGCCGTTCAACCCCACGCTGAACTGGAAGACTTCATCGCTGTACTTTGCGCCCGTGTTGATGCGCGAGACGCACTCGACGACTTTGCCTAGCGGGATGCCGCGGCCGAAGTCCCGCACCGTGACCCGGGGGCCCTCGAGGTTGATGGCGACACGCTCGCCATAACCCATGATAAATTCGTCGACGGCGTTATCCACGATCTCCTTCAGCAGGATATAGATGCCGTCGTCGTAATCGGCTCCGTCGCCGACACGGCCGATGTACATCCCGGTTCGCTTGCGGATATGTTCCAGGGACGAGAGCGATTTGATTTTGTCTTCGTCGTAATTATGGTGTTTGGTCGTCGTCATCGAAGGGCGGGATTGTAGCAGTTTCGCGGGGAAAATTCGAGCATTCGAATGAACCGCGGATTTGCGCGGATGCGATCCGCGTAGATCCGCGCAAATCCGCGGTTGAATCTACTTGGCTCGCTTTACAACGAATTCCGAGGGAGTCCCCATCATGTCAAAGGACATTTTGATCTGATCGCCCGAAAGCACGCCCTTAAAGTCCATCTTCATATCCTGGCCGCCCATATCGAAGGAGATCGAAAAGGAAATGTTGTTGCCATCGATCTTTCCGTCCTTGATCGGGATCTGGCCGTTGTCCGGGCCCAGCGAGGTGCCCGTCAGCGTTGTCCCTTCCGCCTTGAAGGTGTAACTCACCGGAAATCCCTGTCCACCGTCCGGGCCGGCGATTGAACCGGTCCATTTCCCGTCGATATCCGCTCCGAAAGCCAAACCCGCAACTACCAGCAACAGTCCCACCGCAAGCGCACAAGATCTCATGCGAATTCCTCCTTTAGAAATTATCAGCACATACCCTAACACATACGATTACGCGATGAATTGGGTTTCAGCCATTTTTACACGGATGCAGAATTTCGGGAATCAATATATAATCGCCACCATCAAAGCAATTATTACATGGCCAGCGGGCGAACAGTTATTCATTTCCACAGGAGACAGACATGGGAACTATTTTGGGCAGCAGCATCGCGAGTCAGCAGACCGGGTTGCCGGGCGACTGGAAGCGGCTTACTCCGGAACAGAAGCGGGCGTGGAGGTTAAACAATTTCCTTAACCCGAAAGGGCTGCAATTCGTCAGCGAGAAAGCCAAAAGCGATTACCAGCTCAGGGCGCAAAGGCTGGTGGATGTTTACAATGTCAAGGAGCCGGATAGGGTTCCGGTAAATCTGCCGGTCGGCAATCTCCCCTACACGAATTATGGTGTCAATTACCGAACCACCATGTACGACTACGAGAAGGCGGTGGCAGCCTGCAAGAAATTCAATGAACAGTATTCCGAGGAGTTGGAATATTGGGCGAGCCCATGGATTATGCCGGGCAGAGTCATGGAGATGCTCGACTATAAGCTCTATTCCTGGCCCGGGCACAGGCTTGGCGAAAATGTCAGCTCCGTTCAGTTCATGGAAGCCGAGTACATGAAGGACGACGAGTACGACGCTCTCATCCTCGATCCGTCGGATTTCTTTACGAGAACCTACATCCCACGGATTTTCGGGGCGCTTGAGCCTCTCAGGATGTTCCGGCCGATCACCGACCTGGTGGAGATCGTGAACATGGGGCAGTTCATGCCTTTTGCCACTCCGGACGGGCAAAAGATGCTGCAGACGCTCATGGATGTCGGCAAGGAATACCAGAAGATGATGACGGTGATGTCCGAAGCCGGCCCTTCGGGTGCTGCGCACGGATACCCGGTGGCGTTCGGGGCCTTCTGCAAAGCTCCCTTCGACACGATCGGTGACACGCTGCGAGGAACTCAGCCAATTCTGAAAGACATGTATCGCCGGCCGGACAAATTGCTCGAAGCTCTCGATGTTGTGGCGGACTTCACGATCAGCTCTCTGTTGAGCGCCCCCAACGTTGCCAATATATTCATGGTGACCTATCCGCTGCACAAAGGGGCCGACGGCTGGATGTCGCAAAAGCAGTTTGAAACCTTCTACTGGCCCTCGTTGAAAAAGGTCATGGACGCTCTAATCAAAGAGGGGCTCATCCAGAACATGTTTGCTGAAGGGGGCTACAACACCCGCCTCGAGACGGTGAACGATTTTGCCAAGGGGGCGGTGTGCTGGTACTTCGACAAAACGGACATGGCCAAGGCCAAGCAGGTCCTGGGGAGCAAGTGTGCGATCCAGGGCAACTTGCCGTCATCGCTCATCGTCACCGGCACTCCGGAAGACACGAAGGACTATTGCCGCAAACTGATCGAAGGCTGCGGTAAAGGGGGTGGCTTCATCCTGTCCGCAGGAGCCGTGGCCGACAATCCGAAGTTGGAGAATCTGCGCGCCATGCTGGCAGCCGTGAAGGAGAACGGGTTCTATAGGAAGTAAAAAGCTTTCAACCACGAAACACACGAAACACACGAGAGGAGAGGAGCGCCTTCGTGATTGTCGTGTGTTTCGTGGTTTCATTTAGGGAGCCTTCGCATGGCACATCCGCTTGTTCGTAGGCAGGTCACCCTTGGCTTGATGACGGTCTTCACGCTTTACTTCACCTCGAGTTTCTTCATCCAGACCATTGGGATTGCCAGGCCGAGAATGGCGGCCGATCTGAACGGCATGGCGCTGTATTCCTGGTCGCTGTCCATCCCCGGGCTGGCAGCGGCGTTTGCGACGCTCCTCTTCAGCAAGTTTTCGGACATGTACGGGCGCCGGATCATGCTGATGATCTCCATGATCATTTACCTGGTGGGTACGGTCTTGAGCGCGCTCAGCCCGACTTTCCCGACCCTGATCGCAGCCAACACTCTGTCGCGTCTGGGAGGGGGCGCCCTCTTCCCGATCTGCAATGCCGTGCTGGCTGATATGTTTGTCCCGGCAGAACGGAGCAAGTGGGTAGGGATGCTGAATATCCCGACCGGAATCTTTGCCTTTTTCGGGCCAACGATCGGTGGATGGTTTGTGGACAACCTGAGCTGGCGGCACCTCTACTGGATGGGACTCCCGCTGCTAGGTTTATGTATCCTGCTCGTTGCGGTCGGGGTTCCCCCGATCACCAGTAGCGCCAAGTACAAAATTGATGTTCGAGGCGCCGTTCTGGTTGCGATCGCCTCTTCGGCCACCATACTCGGCCTTTCCTTCGCAGGGACGACGTATCCATGGGGATCGGTTCAGGTTGTCGGACTCCTCGGGGGCGCGCTGCTGTTCTGGATCCTTTTCTTCAATTCTGAGCACAGCGCAGAGGAACCGATTATCGATCCCCAGGTGTTCCGGAATCGCACGTTTCTAACGATCTGCATCTCGGCGTTGATGTCCTTCTTCGGGATGAGCGCGATGGTGATGTACTACCCATGGTTCCTCCAGGGGGTGCAAGGGATCAGTGTCATGAGAAGCGGCCAGATTATAACGCCATACACCGTGCTGATGGCTTTTATCGGTGTGCCCACGGGATTCATCCTAGCTAAGACAAAGCGGTACAAATGGATGCTTATTTCCGGCTACGGTCTTTTGACTGCCGTTACCGCCACGATCATATTTTTCAATTCTCAAACCCCCGTATATATGGGAGTTGTGGCCGCCGCTCTATCTGGATTGGGCCTGGGCGCCATCCCGACCGTTAATACCTTGGTGGTCCAGTTCGCGGTTCCCAGGAGACTGTTGGGTGCGGCGCTTGGCGCGAGTTTCTTCACCATCTCGATGGGGATAGCGATTTCGCCGGCGGTTCTGGGCTCCGTCATGGGCATGAGCTACTCCAGCAAACTCGAGGCAACACTCCCCGCAGCGCTGCATCTGTTTGCGGACAAACCAACCATGGCCGCCCTGGGGGATCCTAAATCACTGCTGTCTCCAAAGGCAATGAAGGAGCTGGAGACAACCTTTGACAAGGCGGGAAGCAAGGGGAAAGAGCTATTCCGGCAAACCGTTGGAGCCATCCGCGATTCGATGGAGGCAGGCGTGAGGAGTGTTTTCATGTTGGGTGCCGCGACGATGCTGATTTCTTTTCTGCTCGTCCTGTCGATCCCGGAAATTTCGATGGACGCGGTCGTCGAAGATAGGAAGAAATCACAGCAACCAGTAATCCTAGAGGAAACAGCAGTTTAGGGAATCTAGGGACAGCTGCCCTGGTCCGCGTTCGGAAGACGGGGTAGCTGCCCCCAGATTCCCTGCGAGTTTGATGGAGGGATGCATGAAGCAGGTAGTCGCAATCCAGCGGATGCCCGAGACGGCCGCGCCGGTCTCTTTGATAAAATCTTATTACGTCCTCGCTCTACTGACCCTTGTCTGGGCCTTTCAGTTTGCCAACATCCAGATCGTCAACGTCGTTCTCGAACGCATCCGAACTGAATTCAATGCGAGCGATACGGTGATGGGAATCGTGGCAGGACTTGCGGTAGTCCTTTTCGGCTCGATTCTTTCACTGCCGGTCGCAAGAATTGCGGACCGCAAGGGAAGGGTGTCGATCATCGCCATCGGCGTGGCCTTCTGGAGCCTGATGGCCACGTTGGGAGGATTCGCGCAATCGATCATCCAGCTGATCCTGGCCCGTATCGGATTTAGCATCGGAGGGTCCGTTTCTCCGGCGCCCGGCAATTCGCTTGCGGCTGATTATTTCCCAAAGAACAAACTCCCGATGGCGATGGCCATCATGTCCACCGCTCCCTGCGTCGGAGGGCTTATTGCAGCCTGGATCGGCGGATTCGTGGGGACAACCTGGGGTTGGCGCATCGCATTCATGGCGGTGGGAATTCCCGGGTTCCTTGTTGCGGCTCTCATGATGATCACCGTGAAGGAACCGGTCCGTGGGATCCAGGATGGGAGGAATGCCGATACCAGGAATTACAGCATGGGTGAAACCCTGCGGTTCTTCATTGAAAACAAAACGTTTTGCCTGATGGTGATCGGCTTTTGCTTCACAGGTTCAGCTGATCTGGCCTTAAGCACCTGGTTTGTGCCCTTCATGGAGCGGGTTCACCAGACATCGATGAAGGAGGCCGGCGCTTTTGGCGGGACTTTGAACGCTATCGCAGGGATTACGGGGGTTCTCCTGGGAGGGGCGGTGATCGCCTACCTCGGCAAAAAGGATGACCGGTGGAGGATCATGGGCCCGGGGTTGACCTCGCTTCTCGCCGGACCAGTCCTGCTCTTCTTCTTGTTTGCTCCCATGCCCTGGACCTATGTCGGCGTTTTCTGCGCCATGCTCCTGATGGTTTTCCGCATGGGCCCGGTGCTCGGCCTGGTTCAAAGCGTGGTTAAGGTGAGGATGAGGGCATTGGCCGCGGCGACGTTGTTCATGGTCGGGAACCTTGTGGGAGCAGGGGCCGGGCCGTCTGTCCTCGGCGCTTTGAACGATCACCTGTATCCGATTTACGGAAAGCTCGCGATTCGCTACTCGCTCCTCTACGTCCCGGCCTTGAGCATGCTGGGTGCGCTTTTCTTCCTCTGGGCAGGCCGATACGTGAAGGAGGACATCCGCAAAAGCCTTGCTGAATAAATTCAGGAGTTGGGGTCAGTCTGAGGAAAGAAATTATTGTCCTGCAAAAATCAAATTTTCCAGGCCAGACTCGTCCTCGGCTCATTTATCGGCCAGTCCTTCCGTCAGCTCGATGCGCGTCCCGACGGGATCGGTGACGAAGGTAACCCTCAGCCCGATCTGTTTGGCTTCGACAATATTCATGTCGAGCTTGACTCCGTTGGCTTCGAGCTTCTTGCAGAATTCCGGCAAATTCTTAACTTCAAAACTGATGTGATCGAGCGCGTGCCCTTTGCTTGGCACTCGAGGGGGATTCGATTGGGCGGTAAAAAACAATTGGCCGCCGGGGAAATTAGGCCCGGCGGGGAATTGGACTCCGCCGAAATTTTTCACATACCAGTTCCGGGTCGAATCGACATCTGCGGTGAAAATGTGGAAATGGTGAAAGGCCACCGGGACGCCTAGGTTCTTGTCTTCAATAAACTCCACCCGCACCCCGTCGGGGAATGAGGCGATCGCACTTCCCTCGGGCATTGGTATGTTTGCGGCCGCGAGCTTTTTCCGGGTGGCGGCGAGATCACGTACGACAAGCGCCATGTGATCCGCCGTCGGATCTCCTGTGGCGGCGGCCGGATTCCCTTTAATGATCAGGATGATGATTCCGGGCAGTTTGATTAATTCCAATGCCCCTGCATGCGCAACCTGGGCGCCGAACAGGTCGACCCAAAGCTTTTTGTGGGCTTCGGGATCAGGCACCAGCCAGTGCACGTGGCCGATCGTGACGCCGCTTTCATTCATCGGCGTGAGCTGGGCGAAAACGGACGAGGAGAGAAGCACGAGCGAGGACACTAATAAAAGCAGGGGACGGGTCGCAATATTGAAATGCATCGAGATAGCCTCCTGGATGGCCGATGATACAGGATCCAGGATGCAGGATACAAGATGCTGATCCTCTATCCTGAACCGTAACGGTAGTGATATCCAGGAAGATATGTCACAATTAGCTCCCTTATGCTTGATGGTGCGGAGTTAGTCAAAATCGCCCGGGAAGTGAACGTCTCCGATACGGCGATCGTGGATACCTCGGTCATTCAGTTTCACGAGGATTTCAGGAAAGCCTGCGAGAAGAATTTCTGCAGAAAATATGACACGAATTGGATGGGGCCGCCGGCCATAGGCCCGATCAGCGGGCTGATCGAGCGGGCCAGGAGCTACCGGCACGGCCTGTTGTTCCAGACCGTTCATCGCCTGGTCAGCAACTTTGACATGAAGGGAATGCTCGCGGCCGCAAAAGTTCACGACAAGGTCTTCAGGGAGCTGTTTGAAAAGATCAGGAATAGGTACCCGGATGAAAATATTCTCCCTCTGGCGGCGGGATGCTGCAATTTCTGCGAAAAGTGCGCGTACCTCGACAAAAGGCCGTGCCGGAATCCCGATCAGGCCGTGTCCTCTGTGGAAGCCTACGGCATGAACGTGATCGCGCTGGAGAAGAGCGCCGGTCTGCCCTATTACAACGGCAAAAATTCCGTTACCTACGTCGGCCTGATACTTTTCGACAAACAGTAATGAACCGCGGATTCCCGCGGTTTCAAATCAGGTCGCAGCAGTAGAAGCGGTTTTCGCGATGTACCTTCTCTCCGCGGCGCGCGACGACCGGGGTGCTGAAGATCGGCCCGTCATAAATAAACGGGTGGAACTCGCCGTTTTCCCCGCAAGGGGTCCGCGCTCCCCGAAGGTCCTCCAGAAAATCGCGGTCGTACTCCCGGCCGGCAAATTCCGATTCGAGCGCCTTCGGGTCCACGCACACTACGATTGCCCGGAACCCGAGATCGATAAATCGTTCGGCAAGCTCTGCCGTAGGTCGTCCTCATAGAGGGAAGAGGCAGCGCATCGCGATGCGGCTCATGCGTTCTTCGCGATAGGCCCGCACCTCTTCGAGGAAAAGGTCTCCGAAAGCCGCGGCCGAAATTCCCTCTCGCTGCTATTTCTCCAGGGCATCGCGCATCCGCTGTTCGCAAATCTCGTTCGTGCAGGTTTGCGGGATGAGAACTTCGTCCAGCGGGGATCCAAGTGATTTCGCATGTGCCACGAGCAGTTTGCGCGGATTCCATGCATGCTGATCCGGTCGTAACCGTCAGTCGCTATAGTCAACAGGTCGTCAACGTCGATATTTGTCATCTGCTTGAGTTCGTACAATGCCACGGCGGAATCTTTGCCGCCGCTCCAGCCCACCAATACTCGCTCTTTCATGAATCAAAATCCCCGTCTACTCATGGACGATTGGCGGTTGACGATTGCAATTACTTTTTCAAATCGTCAATCGCCAATCGTCAATCGTGATATCATTTCCGCCATCCAAAAGAAAGCGCGGATCTGCATGGGTCCGCGATTTGAGAAAGGATTCGGATGTGGATGACATTCAGATGCTGCAGCGTATCTCGCGCACGATCAGGCTCGATATCATTCGGATGGTGGGCGTTGGTCAAAAGGGGCATTTAGGCGGATCGTGCTCCATCGCCGATGTGGTGACCGCGCTTTATTTTCACAAGATGCGGCACGACCCGGCGAATCCCTCCTGGCCGGACCGGGACCGTTTTCTGCTGAGCAAGGGGCACGCGGCGCTCGTGCAGTATGCGGCGCTGGCCGAGTGCGGGTACTTCCCAAGAGAAGAACTGAAAAATGTCAAACGCTGCGGCGCCATGTTGCAGGGGCATCCCGATCTCAAAACCACGCCCGGGATCGAAGCCAACACAGGCTCGCTGGGGCAGGGGCTTTCGATCGCGTGCGGCATCGCCGCCGGTCTGCGCATCGACGGCCGCGCAAGCCGCGTCTACTGTGTGGTTGGGGATGGGGAACTGGCCGAAGGACAGATCTGGGAAGCCGCCATGGCCGCCTCCGCTTTTAAGCTGGACCATCTCGTGGCTATTTTAGATCGAAACGGCCTGCAGGCAATGGGGGTCGTCGCGCAACGGTTCAATACCAATCCGTTGGCCGAAAAGTGGCGCGCTTTCGGGTGGCATGTCGTCGAAATCGACGGGCACGACATGGGCAGCATCCTGCGCGCCCTGGATGAAGTGGACGAAATCAGGAAACAGCCCAAGATGATTATTGCCCGAACCATCAAGGGGGCCGGAATCCCGTTTGCGGAGAATAAAGTGGAATTCCACAACGGACAGCTGGACGAGGTGCAGTTCGAGAGCGCCTGTGCCTGCCTTGCCGAAGATCCGGTGGGTGTTGAAAGGAGTGGAAATTAATGGGAATTCAAAATCCGCGTGAGGTCTACGGCCGAACGCTGGTTGAGTTGGGCCGCGAGAACCCGGACATCGTCGTACTGGAAGCTGATTTGGGAAAATCCACGATGACCTGCTATTTTGAGCAGGAATTCCCGGATCGCTTCTTTGAGATGGGAATCGCCGAAGCCAACATGACTTCTTTTGCCGCCGGCCTGTCGCTGGCGGGCAAGATTCCTTTCACGAATTCTTTTGCCGTATTTGCCGCCGGGCGCGCTTACGACCAGATCCGGCAGGGGATCTGCATTGCGGGGCTCAAGGTCCGGATTGTCGGGTCGAGTTGCGGATTATCCGATTTCGGCGACGGTTCCACGCATCAATCTGTCGAGGACGTCGCGATCATGAGGGCCATTCCAAACATGACCGTCCTGGTGCCGGCCGACGGGAACGAAACACGGGTCATGACTCGGGCGATTGCTTCGTATCCCGGGCCGGTATACATGCGCCTTCCGCGCCATGATCTGCCGGACGTGATGCCTGCCGGCGAACCGTTCGTCGCCGGAAAAGCTCATCTCATCCGCGACGGTCATGACGTGGTTGTTTTCGCGAATGGTCCGATGGTTTGTCAGGCTCTGGCCGCTGCGGACAAACTGGCCCGTGAAGGGATTTCCCTTCGGGTGGTGAATGTCAGTTCCATGAAGCCGGCCGATAAAGCGGCTCTCGTGGCATTTGCCCAGAGGATGAAAGGGGTGGTCACTGCCGAAGAGCATTCGGTGATCGGAGGGCTCGCGAGCCTGATCCAGGAAGTCCTGCAAGGGCAGTCGATACCCATGAAGGTTATTGGAATCGACGACCGGTTTGGGCAGTCCGCCCACAGCTACGAAGACCTGCTGCAGGCCTACGGGTTGACTTCGGATCACATTGCCGCCGCTGCTCTTGGTGTCTTCGAGTCTTAGTGCCTTCGAGTTTATGCTCGAAGTCTCGACGAGTCAAAGGAGAGGATGATGCGTCTGTTGAACAAAGTCGCGCTGATTACCGGGGCGGCCCGGGGACTCGGGGCCGAGATCGCCCGCCGATTCCGAAAGGAGGGCGCAGTTGTTTTCATCGCCGATGTCAATGAGGGTGAAGGCAAAAAGAAAGCCGGCGAGATCGAAGGCGCGGTTTTCCTTAGACTGGACGTCACTTCGGAAGAGAGCTGGAAATCCGTGCTTGGAGCGGTCCTAGAGAAAACGGGGCGGCTCGACGTCCTGGTCAACAATGCGGGAATCAATATTCGGAAGAACATCGAAGAAATGCCTGCGGAATCGCTCGATGCCATGCTGGCTGTCAATCTCAAGGGCCCGTTCCTGGGTATCAAATATGCGCTGCCGGTAATGCGGGCGTCCGGGGGCGGCACAATCCTCAACATGTCTTCGATCTGCGGGCTCGTGGGCCACAAGTACACGAATGAAGCCTATACCGCCACCAAGGGGGCCGTAACCCTGCTGACCAAATCGATCGCATCGCGCTACGCGAAAGATAACATCCGCTGCAACTCAATCCACCCCAGCACCGTGGACACGCCCTTTGTCCAGGCCGTGCTCAGCGACCCGGCGCGGCGCGCCGAGCGTTTCGGCGAAATTCCGCTGGGCAGAATTGCCACTATCGAGGATGTCGCCAATGCTTTTGTTTTTCTTGCAAGCGATGAAGCGTCTTTCATTAACGGCGCGGCCTTTCCTGTGGATGGCGGGCTAACCGCCTATTGAAAATGAAAAGGACAAAAACGCCATGGATTCCACGGTGTTTTTGACTCCTGCTGCCGGGGGACATGGCAAAGATCAAGGGACTAAGATGGTGGATCATCGGCCTGATCATGCTGGGCTCCGGCATCAACTATCTGACCCGAAACACGCTCTCGGTTGCCTCTCCCTATATTCTTAAAGATCTGCACATTGCAGAGAAACAGTATTCGTTGATGGTCGATGCCTTTCAGGGAGCGATCATGCTGCAACCCTTGTGCGGTTACGTCCTGGACGTCATCGGCCTTCGGCTTGGGTTCGCCATTTTTGCAATCGCCTGGTCTCTGGTGAACATGGCCCACGGGTTTGTCCACAGCTGGCAGGCCTTCGCCTGGCTTCGCGGACTGCTGGGGCTGAATGAGGGGTCGGCCAATCCCGCCGGCATGAAAGCCACTGCGGAGTGGTTTCCTGCGAAGGAGCGCGGATTGGCGGGCGGCATTTACAATATCGGTGCCTCGGTGGGTTCGATGCTGGCTGCTCCGCTGGTAGCCTGGGCCATATGGAGATACAACTGGCAAACCTCCTTTATGATCACGGGAGGACTGGGTTTGGTTTGGGTGGTCTTGTGGCTGCAGTTCTACCAGTCGCCGGAAAAACACTCCGCGCTTTCGTTTCAGGAAAGGGATTACATCCGCGCCGGACAGGAAAGGCAGTTGCAGGGCGATGGCACGCGCCCGTCAATCCTGCAGATTCTGAGGCAGCGGAACTTCTGGGGAATTGCTCTGCCCCGCTTCCTTGCCGATCCGACCTGGGGGACTCTGAGTTTCTGGCTGCCTCTGTACCTGACGAGGGTTCGGCAGATGGATCTCAAGCATATTGCGCTGTACGCGTGGCTCCCCTTTCTTGCCGCCGATTTCGGTTCCGTTTTCGGCGGAATGATCAGCATAGGCTGCCAGAAATACGGGAAGATAAGCCTGGTCAACGCGCGCCGCTGCGCCTTCAGCCTAGGCGCAATCATGATGCTGGGCGTCGGTTTTGTGGGATTCGCCGAGAGCGCGGTGACGGCGGTGGCGCTCCTGAGCCTCGCCGGGTTCGCGCACCAGACATTGTCGGTAACGGTCATCACCATGTCATCGGACCTGTTCAGGAAGAACGAGGTCGCTACCGTTGCCGGGATGGCGGGCACTTTCGGGAACGCGGGAGTCTTGATCTTCAATCATCTGATAGGGTCGCTGGTGTCTCGAATCGGCTACACCCCCTTTTTCGTGTGCCTCGGCGTGCTGGACATCCTAGGCGCGGCGGTGCTTTGGACCATCGTTAGGGAAAAGCGGGATTTGCAAAATGGAATGAAACCGGACTCAAAGACACAAAGACTCGAAGAGGGAATATGATCAAAAATCCTATCCTCAGGGGGTTCAATCCGGATCCGTCCATCGTGCGGGTCGGCGATGATTATTTCATCGCGACTTCCACGTTCGAGTGGTACCCGGGAGTTCAGATTCATCATTCGCGAGACCTGGTTCACTGGCGGTTGCTGACAAGGCCATTGAATCGAGCCGGCCAGCTGAACATGCTGGGCGACCCCGATTCGTGCGGTGTCTGGGCGCCGTGCCTCAGTTACGACGGCGGGCTCTTCTATTTGATCTACACCGACGTCAAGCGCTATGGACGGACCACTCAGGGCGCAAGCACGGGCGCTTCTCTCAGGGATATGCACAATTATCTCGTGACCAGTCCGCGGATCGATGGAGACTGGAGCGACCCGATATACCTGAACAGCAGCGGTTTTGATCCTTCGCTTTTTCACGACGCCGACGGCCATAAGTATCTGGTGAACATGGTGTGGGATTTTCGACCAGGGAGCAATCGCTTTGCCGGAATTGAGCTGCAGGAATACCACCCCGGGCTGCGCAGTCTGATCGGTCGTCCCCACATGATTTTCAACGGCACATCGCTCGGCTTCACGGAAGGCCCGCATCTTTATAAGCGCAATGGCTATTATTACTTGCTCACCGCCGAGGGCGGAACAGGTTGGGGGCACGCCGTGACCCTGGCACGGTCACGTTCATTGATGGGACCTTATGAGCCTCACCCGAATGTTCACATACTGACTTCACGGCACCGCCCGGATATGGAATTGCAGCGGGCCGGGCACGCGGACTTGGTGGAAACCCAGACAGGGGAAACGTACATGGTGCACCTCTGCGGCCGGCCGCTGCGCAACCGGGGTCGCTGCACGTTGGGCCGCGAGACTGCAATTCAGCGGATGGTGTGGTCCGACGATGGCTGGTTGAGGACTGCGGCCGGCAATGGACTCGCTCGCTCCGAGGTCGATGGCCCTGCATTGCCGGAGCGTGTGTTCCCCGAGACAGCGGCACGCGAAGATTTCGATTCGGCGCAGCTTCCGCTGCCATTCCAGTGGCTGCGGTCTCCCTGGCCTGAAGAATTATTCAGCCTGGCCGAGCGCCCGGGACACCTTCGTTTGTATGGCCGTGAATCGCTGGGGAGCCTGTTTCGGCAATCACTGGTGGCGCGGCGTCAACAAGCACACTGTTTCACCGCTTCCACCGTCGTTGATTTTAACCCGGAAACCTTCCAGCATATGGCTGGCCTGGTCTGTTATTACAACGGCTCCAAATTTCATTACCTTTTTATTTCCCGCGCGAACCGTGAAAGACATATCCGGGCTATGTCCTGCCTCCCGGATCAGGTTCAGCCTGATGTTTTCACGGCTCCGATTGTCATACCCGACAACATGCCTGTGCAGTTGAGGGCGGAAGTCGACTATGAGCGCCTCCTGTTCGCCTACCGGGTTGGGGACCAGCCCTGGCACTGGCTGTCCGAAGTCTTCGATGCCAGCATTCTCTCGGACGAGGCAGGGCCCCCGGGGAATCCCAATTTCACAGGGGCCTTCGTTGGGATGTGCTGCCAGGATCTCGCGGGGACACGCCTCCCCGCCGATTTCGATTGGTTCGACTACCGCGAACGCGACTATTTGGCAGATCCGCGCGAATCCGCGTAAATCCGCGGTCCCAATTATTCAGGGCCGCTTCTTTACATTGTGGTCCATGAACTCCGCCCAGAGTCCATCGGGGTTTGTCGCGAAAAACGAGCGGGTCACCGGGCCGATGAATACCGGCGCGCCGGTCGCGCTCAGAGTCTGCACCTTGGCGGATCGGATGCGCTCCATGATGACATCGTCATCCTTCGCCATGAACAGTATGTGTGCCGTGCCGGGATCCTGAACGTGCGGCCGCGCGAAATTCTTGTCGTTGTTTTCGTATTCCAGAAATTCCATTGCCACCGGAGACCCGGGAATCATGGCCATGGCCATCCGGAAGCGGCCGGGTGTTCCTGTCAAGTCTTCATCGCTCTTGTCGCCCATCAGGGATGGATTCGCCCAGAATTTGAGATCGGGGCCGACCAGGTGCTGGTACCAGCGGCACGTGGTTTCAAGGTTATCGACCACAAAAACAACACGGGCGCCGAGAATTTTGCTGTCCGCAGGAGCCGAAGATGCAGGTTCCGGAGAGACCTCCATCAACTCAACGGGGTAGCTATCCGGATCGCGAACGATCACGGATCGAATTTTCCCAGTAATTCCTGGATGGCTAGGGACGACCACAGGGTTTCCGCCCGCGGTGACTACAGGCACAAGCTCGTCCTTCAGGACAGCCAGAGTTTTGTCCAGGTCGCGCACGAAGAGAATCAGGCGGGAAGCCCCCGGGTCTTTCATGGACGGCCTGTAGGGTTTTGAGGCAATGTTTTTTATTTCGATGGCTTCGATCGTCATTTCATTCCCGCCCTGAGCCGCGGTTCCTTGGATTGGCATAATCACTGCACGATTCCGTGCTTCCATCGGATTCGGCACGCCTGTGGCGAGCTGAACAAATTCCAGCAAGGCCGGCCCTGTCGTTTTGGAGCCGAACGGCCTCGCCTGCTCTCGCCCTCCCATGAGCTTCAGGCCCAGCAGGTCGTGATAGAAATGGATCATCAGCTCCACATTTCCTATTTGACGGCCAAGATGACCACATGAGAGGACATCCCCGGCAGGCGTCAGTGCTGTCGGCGGTTCATTCAGTGTTGCCCACGGCTGCTGGGCAGAAACGAGAAAACTGCAGCTCAGAATTGCCAGCGCTGTTGCGAGAATATTGGCGAATCGCATTTTCCCTCCCGTGTTGAGCAGATGCAGGATGCAGGT
>Ga0326728_10007335_pt1 | contig 28445 bp, 20 predicted proteins | sample MB3enrmetagenome_FD_207602 | JGI IMG/M metagenome (GOLD analysis project Ga0326728, IMG submission 207602) | Lab enriched peat soil microbial communities from McLean, Ithaca, NY, United States - MB31MN | ecosystem: Environmental > Terrestrial > Soil > Wetlands > Peat | place: USA: New York... | reverse complement strand
AACCCACCCCCTGTAGCACTAGTTCGTGAGACGTTGTTGCGCCGCGAAGAAAAGCAGATTCTTCGCTTCGCTCAGAATGACATGTCCCGCTGCGGCGGACTCACGATGAGATGTCATTCTGAGCGAAGCGAAGAATCTGCTTTTGGTTGCGGCTCGCCGCGTTGTCATACTGAGGCCCGTTCTTTGGGCCGAAGAATCCCTGCAGTTCGCTTGTCATTTTGGGACTGCAGAGATCCTTCGCGCGCCGAAAAGCACGGCGGGCTCAGGATGACAGGCCGGCTTCTTGACTCATTCGACTCCCACCGCTGTCGCCTGCCGGCTCCGAGCTGTTGTTCTCACCAGAGCTCCGCTCCGCGGCGGTCAGCGCCCGGGGCGCTTCGTCTACCGGCTGGATTTCAGGGAGCTCATCGCCGCTGGCCGCACCAAGCTCTTTCAATTTCCTGGCCGAGGGCAGCACCCGTCCTTCCAGTGAGCCGACCGCCTTATTGTAACTATCAACGGCCTTCTCGAGAGCTGACCCAATGCCTTCGAAGTGGGAGAGGAATGGCCGGATGCGGTCGTAGAGTTCCTTGCCCAATTCGCTGATGAGGCGAGCATTCTCCGCGATTTGCTCTTGCCTCCACCCATACGCCACGGCGCGAAGCAGGGCAATAAGCGTGGTAGGAGTGGCCAACACCACGCGCTTCTCCATTCCGTCCTCAATCAGGGTGCGGTCCTGCTCGAGCGCCGCGCTGAAGAATGACTCACCGGGAAGAAACAGCACCACAAACTCCGGGGCCGGCTCGAATTGCTCCCAGTAGCTGCGCGCGGCCAGTTGGTTCATATGGGTCCTAACGAGCTGGGCATGCCGGCCGAGGGCGGCTTTTCGCTCCTCGTCCTTGGCGGCGGCCGAGGCATCGAGGAAGGCTTGGAGCGGGACCTTGGCGTCAACGGCGATACGCCGGTTGCCGGGCAATCTCACGATCATGTCTGGGCGCAGCCGGCCGGATTCCGAGGTGAAGGTTTCCTGCTCGGTGAAATCGCAACGGTCTGACATGCCCGCCAACTCCGCCACGTTCCGAAGAGTCATTTCCCCCCAGCGGCCGCGCGCCTGGGATCCACCCTTTAACGCAATCGCCAGAGTCGAGGTCTTCTCCTGCAATTGCTGGTTTGTGGCGGCCAGGGAGCGGAGCTGCTCTTCCAGCGTGCCGTAAGCGCTCTGGCGGGCCTTCTCCATTTCCAGGATCTGCTTTTCATAACGGCTGAGGGATTCCTTCAAGGGAACCACCAGCGCGTCGATGGCCTTCTGGCGCGTCTCGAGGTCTCCTTTCGCATGGGCTTGGATGGTCTCGAAGGTGCTTCTAGCCAAAGCGATAAAGGCCTGGTTGTTGCTCTTGAGCGCCTCCGCCGACAATGCTTGAAACGTATCCGACAGGTTCTTCTTGGCCTCATCCAGCAACTTCTTCTGTTCTTCCAGGTTCGCCTGCGCTTCCTGAAGCCGGGTCTCCGCGGCAACGCGCAGTTCGCCTTCTGTCTTTATCCGCTCGCGCAAGGTCCCGAGGTCTTCCAGCGTGCCCTGCAATTGCTCCAGTTCTGTCTGGGCTTTGACCTTTTCCTCACCTTCTCCGCGCAGCAATTGTTGCAGACCCGAAATCTCCTTCTCTTTGGTGTCGAACGAAATCTGAAGCGCGTTGAGCTGCGCCCGCACTTCGCTCGAGGTGCTTTCCGCCCCTTTGATGCGACCCTCCGCCTCTATTTGTGCTCTTGCGAGTTCGGCCTTGGCGCGAGCTGTCACCCACAGCCAGCCGACCGCAATCCCCAAAAGTATTCCGACCACGAGCAGCAGACTTGCGTTCATACAGGTCACCTCAGCGGTTCTATTGTGGCGCCCTAGCTAGTTCTTTACAACAACCACCCCCTACCCCCTCCTTGACCAAGGAGGGGAGCTAGCTCATCAGTTCCCCTCCTCTTTGAGGAGGGGGCCAGGGGGTGGTGAGCGCACACGGCTTGTAAATGCTTAATTGAGACACCACGCTAGTAGTTCTCCTCGTGCGCGGGGCAGATGGGCCGGTAATCGCAGAACTTACACACAAAGCCGGGCGCCGCGGGGAAATGGTTCTGGCGGATCTTGTCAGCTACCGTCAGGATCTGCGTCTTCACGGCTTTGAGGTCCTGCTCGGTCCTGACGGTATGGACCGGCTGGTTGTTGGTGAGGCAATAGAAGGTCAAGCGCAGGGGTCTGAGCTTCATCTGTTCCTGCGCGGCCAAGGCATAAACGGAGAGCTGCAAGCTGGCGTCGGCTTCCTTCTGCGAGCGGGGCTTGCCGGTCTTGTAGTCAATCAGCTCGACCGCGCGCTCGTCCTCCCGCGCCTGCGGGACCAGGGGATTGACCTGGTCGATGCGTCCTTCCAATACCACTTCGCCCAGGTCCAGTGAGAAGGAGCTTTCCATAGTAAGGGGCAGCGTTTCGTTGCCTTCCTGCTTCTCGACGAAGGCGCGCAATTGTTCCAGCCCTGCTCGTTTGTAGGCTTGCTCCTGGTATTCGTCTTCGAACCCGGTCTTCCTCCACGACGACTCGTAAAACCCCTTTACGGCCTCGAAGCTGGCCTCTCCCTTGGCTCGCAACTCGAAGTAACGTCTTACCGAACGGTGCATGAGGTTTCCAAAGGTGAGCGCGGCCTGTGGTCCTGTAGGGATTCTGAGGTAATGGCCGAACTTGAACTTCAGCGGGCAGTCCTCATAATCCTCAATCGACGAGGCGCTCAGGCGCAGTTTTTCCCCAGGCTTGATTTCAGGTTCGCGCGCGGCCCATTCCGCTATCGGAGGATGGACCCCGGCGGGCGGGGCCATTTCCCCGAACAAATGCTGCTGGGCAGCGGCCGTGTCTTTCCGAACCCCCTCTCTGTCATCCTGAGCGAAGCGAAGGATCTCTGCAGTTCCCCCAGGGTGAGCTGCGGGAATCCCGACCTTGTTGGTGGAGGGAGGAACCAGAGCCAGGTTCGTCGGGGGGGTTGCGCCATGCGAACTGCGGAGATTCTTCGCTTCGCTCAGAATGACAGGGGAAGGACTCAGAATGACCGGCCGTTCCTTCACCTGGACGCGCGCGATGTCCCGAGCCTCTACCACCCGGTCGGCGAGCAAGTCATCGATGAGTTTTGACGGCTTCTTGCCGGGCGCAGCCACGCTGGATACATAAAGGCGGTCCTGGGCGCGCGTGAGGGCCACGAAGAACAGCCGTCGTTCCTCTTGCATGTGAATATTCTTCGGCGGCAAAGGGCCTTTGCGAAGCTCGTCGGGGAACTCGATGATGGCCCGGCGCTCCGTGGACGGAAAGCGGCGTGAGGCCACGCTCAGCACGAAGACGACGGGGAACTCCAGCCCCTTGGCGGCGTGGACGGTCATCATCTGGGCTGCATCGACACGATCTTCGGGGAGGGGCGCTTCAATTTTTCCTCCTGCCTCGAGGTAATCCTGGAAATAATAAAGGAATTCGCGCAGATTCTTTCTGGGCTTCCTTCCCTCGGGCTCCTCCTCCCACTGCGGCCCCGCCAGGGGGGGGAATTTCGAGATTTTCTCCTCCCACTCGAGGAGGAATTCCTGGAAGGTATTCACGCACCCCAGATCACGCGCGTCAAGAAAGGAATGCAGTTGGAGGCGCTCGCAAAGCAGCTTGAACAGCGTCGTCACCGTGCCATTTTCCGCCGCCCAGTGCAAGTCGTGGAGGAGCCGCCTCAACGCCGCCCAGTGGGTGGTTGAGAGGGGGCCGGGTTTCGAGATCTTTTCCCAGGAAATGAGGACATCATAAAGCGAGCAGCGCTGCTTTTCCGCCTCGAGGCGGACTTCCAGGGCGACTTCTTCCGGAAAGTTCCAGCTCGGGGCCAGGAGCACGCGGGTCAGGCTGATGTTGTCGTGGGGAGAAAGGACTAAGTTAAGGTAGGCGAGGAGGTCCCGAATAATCACCGTGGAAAGAACCGAAAGGCCACGAATGGCGAACGGTATGCCCCGGCGTTGAAACTCCTCCACGAGCCGGTCTCGATAGTTATGCGCCCGGTAAAGGACGGCAATGTCGCGATAGGAAGAGCCTTTCGCCACGAGCCGCTGTATTTCGTCGGCAACCCCGTTCGCCTCGCTCACATAGTCCGGGCTGCCCAGCAGATAAACCGGGCAGCCTTCTTCTCGCTCGGGTTTCAGCTCCGGCTTGTAGGGATATCGGTTTTCATTTCTCTTGATGACCACATCCGCGACGCGCAGCACGCGCTCGGTGGAGCGGTAATTGCGGTTCAAAAAGATGGTCTGGTGTCCTGGGAATACTCGGCCAAACATGTCAAAAGCGCCGTGCGAGGCCCCGCGAAAGCGGTAGATGGCCTGGTCGTCGTCACCCACGGCGGTAATGTTGAAGGGTGGGGCGACCAGCCGCTTGAGCAGCTCCACTTGCGCGTAGTTCGTGTCCTGAAACTCATCGACCAGGACAAAACGGAACTGCGCGCGGTAGCGCTGGCGGATTTCCGGCTCGCGGTCGAACAGGCGCACCGCCTCCGGAATCAAGCTGCCAAGACTGGAACTGCCCGCCTGCTCGATCAGTCGGCGGCTGTTGCGGAAGACCCGCGATAGCTCCTTCTTCTTTTGAATCTCCTCTTCGCCGCGGGCTCGTTCCTGGGCATCCAGCTTCGCGGCATTCTCTAAAAAAGCTCTTTCAGCCTCCCGGGCATATTTCTCGAAGTCTTCCGGCTCGACGAGCTCGTCCTGGCAACGAGAGAAGAAGTCATTCAGAGCGTGCAGGAAGGCGCCGGGTTCAGCCAGCTTTTGGTAGAAGTCGAGCTGGAGCTGATCCATGCGTTGACGGAGGAAAACCCACACATCCTCCTTGTCCAGCAACATGCGCTCGACGGCGCGCTGATGATGCAATCCCCCGGTTTCTGGGGTGGCGCATACATTGCCGTTTATGTATGCGCCCCTCTCCTGCGGCTGTGACTCCAGGGGCTCAGAGGAGATCGGGAGTGGCGCCGACATGGAAAGTCCGCCGCGGCGGATCGGCGCCACCCTTGACCTTACACTGCTGACGACTTCGTAAGCGAAGGCGTGAAAAGTGGAGACGTGGGGGAGGGCGGCGAGGTCAGGCAGGGCCTGGCGGATACGGGACTTCATCTCCCCGGCGGCCTTCTCCGTGAAGGTTAGGGCCAATATGTTTTGCGGTTCGAGTCCGGGGGCGTGCTCCAGCAAATGGACAATGCGCTGCGTGATCACTCGCGTCTTGCCGCTTCCCGGGCCGGCAATGATGAGAAGCGGTCCTTCACCGTGTTCAACCGCCCCGAGCTGTTCCGGATTGAGCTTCAACATGAATGCAAGTCAGGATTCAGGATTCAGGATTCAGGGAAAACCACCTGCGCACTCCTTTGCATTCCGAATCCTATCCTTTCCCTGGAAACCAGGCAACCACCATGATCGCACTTCCCTGAATCCTGACTCCTGAATCCTGTGCTTCCGCCAAGAACCCCGGAAACACCTCCAGCGCGCCCTCCTGAATCCTGAATCCTGTATCCTGAATCCTTTTGGTTGACCTTCTCACCGCGACTCGGGTATCTTGAGCTTTCGATGGGGTCGAACGGCATTCGTAACCAATCCGACCTTTTGGCCGTCCAATAGTAAGGCAGTACTCATCAAGGGACGAGTGACTCGACGCGTGGCCCAAATCCCAATGGTAGACAGGACATAGAGTATTCAATTAAGGACAGAAACATGAGCACGCCTACGACAGTAGAAAGAAATGATGAGGTCCAAGTTCGACCAGGCATCTCGCCAGGTCTCCCGGGGAAGGAACCCAAGCGCCGCTGGTGGGTTTGGCTCCTGGCGCTGGCGGTTTTGGCCTACGGCGCGTACCGCGTGTGGAAGGGAATGGTAGCGCCGCAAGCAGCCAACGTCACTGCGCCGGCGAGCAGGGCTGGGGCTGCACGCGATTACGGCGCGGTCCCTGTGGTTGCCGCCACTGCCAGCAAAGGTAACATCGGCGTCTATTTTACCGGCTTGGGCGCTGTCACGCCCATTCATACCGTAGCGGTAAAAAGTCAAATTGCCGGGTACCTGATGCAGGTCCTCTACAAGGAAGGCCAGATTGTTCACCAAGGCGATGCGCTGGCGGAGATTGATCCCCGGCCCTATCAAGTCATGCTGGAGAACGCAGAGGCGGGATTGCTCAGAGACCAGGCCAACCTCGACAATGCGAAAGTAGACTTGCAGCGTTATCAAACGCTCGTCCCTCTCCACGCCGTTCCGGAACAACAACTGGCCACCCAAGAGGCGTTGGTGAAGTCAACCGAAGGAGTCGTAAAAACGGACCAGGCGCAAATGGACACGGCCAAGCTTGACCTCGTCTACTGCCATATTACAGCCCCCATTACGGGCCGCGTGGGCCTGCGCCTGATCGATCCTGGCAATTACGTGACCCCGACCGACGCCACCGGACTGGTGGTCATTACCCAGATTGAACCGATCAGCGTGATCTTTACACTTGCCGAAGATCAGCTGCCGGGCATTGTTAAGCGGATGGATGCAGGAGCCCGGCTCAGAGTCGACGCTTATGACCGGGAAATGACGACGAAAATCGCCCAAGGTGTGCTCGAGACGATCGATAATCAGATCGATCCCACCACCGGGACGTTCAAGCTGCGCGCTAATTTCGAGAATCGAGACGGAGCGTTGTTCCCGAATCAGTTTGTCAATGCCAAGCTGCTGGTGGAGGAGAAGAATGGGGTGACCCTCATCCCCACGGCGGCCGTGCAACGGAACTCCCAAAAGACGTACGTCTTTCTGGTGAAACCGGATTCCACCGCAACGGTAACGACGATTACCATCGGCACCACGGAAGGGGATGAATCGGAGGTCACCGCAGGGCTGGCCCCGGGTGACGTCGTGGTGATGACCGGCGTGGACCGGCTGCAAGAAGGAACGAAGGTTCGATTTCAGAAGACGAAGGAACAATGAGTCCGTCACGGATCTTTATTATCCGGCCCGTAGCCACTTCGTTGCTCATGGTGGCCATTCTGCTGGCGGGCGCGGTAGGATTCAAGCAACTGCCGGTTTCAGCCCTGCCGGAAGTAGACTATCCCACCATTCAGGTCATCACCTTTTATCCCGGGGCCAGCCCGGACGTGATGGCGTCTTCGGTGACGGCGCCGCTGGAGCGCCAGTTCGGCCAGGTGCCCGGGCTCCAGCAGATGACCTCGACGAGCTCGAACGGCAGTTCCATCGTCACCTTGCAGTTTAACCTTAGCCTGAATATCGACGTGGCCGAGCAGGAAGTGCAAGAGTCCATCAATGCTGCCGGGACTTACCTCCCGCCGGATCTTCCCACCCCCCCCATTTACAGCAAGAGCAATCCTGCCGACGCCCCGGTTCTGACCCTGGCGCTCAGTTCTGGTACGTTGCCCTTATCGAAAGTCGAGGACCTTGCGGATACCCGCCTGGCGCCGAAGATTTCCCAATTGCCGGGAGTGGGCTTGGTGAGCATCAGTGGCGGGCAGAAACCGGCGGTGCGGATTCGCGCCAATCCCACCTTGATGGCTTCCTACGGCATCAACCTCGAGGATCTGCGCAGCGCCATCGTCGCCGCCAACGTGGACCAGGCCAAGGGCAGCTTTGACGGCCCGCACCAGAACTATCAGATTGGCGCTAACGACCAGTTGATCTCCAGCGCGGATTACCGGCCGCTGATTGTGGCCTACCGAAACGGCTCCCCGGTGAAGCTGACGGACGTGGCTTCCGTCGAGGACGACGTCGAAAACGTCCGCCAGGCCGCCTGGATGAACCAGACCCCGGCGGTGATTGTGAATATTCAGCGGCAGCCGGGCGCCAACGTGATTGCCGTGGTGGACCGCATCAAAACGCTGCTGGATCAGCTCATGAAGTCGTTGCCATCTTCCGTAAAGGTCAGCATCCTGACCGACCGGACGACTACCATTCGCGCCTCCGTGCACGACGTCGAATTCGAATTGATGCTGACGGTAGCTCTGGTGGTGATGGTCATTTTCCTCTTCTTGCGCAACCTTTCCGCCACCGTCATCCCCAGCGTCGCGGTGCCGCTCTCGCTGGTAGGGACCTTCGGCGTGATGTATCTGCTCGGCTACAGTCTTAATAATCTGAGCCTGATGGCCCTGACCATTTCCACCGGCTTCGTGGTGGACGACGCCATCGTGATGATCGAGAACATCACCCGCTATATCGAGGAAGGCGAGCCGCCTCTCCAAGCGGCCCTGAAGGGTTCGGCGCAGATTGGCTTCACCATTGTTTCGTTGACCATATCCTTGATTGCCGTGCTCATTCCCCTGTTGTTCATGGGCGACATTGTCGGGCGGCTTTTCCGCGAGTTTGCCGTCACCTTGGCGGTCACCATCCTGGTTTCCGCGATCGTGTCCTTGACGCTCACTCCCATGATGTGCTCGAAGCTGCTCAAGCATTCCCCAGAGGCCGATCAGACCCGCTTCTATCGGATCACCGAAAAGGGCTGGAAGGCCATCATATCTTTCTATGACCGGACGCTTCAGGTGGTCCTGCGCCATCAGACCACGACGCTGCTGGTGGCCGCCGCGACCCTGGTCCTCACCATTCTGCTCTACATCTATGTGCCCAAGGGTTTCTTCCCGATTCAAGATACCGGGGTCATCCAAGGCATCTCGGAAGCCTCGGAGACGGTCTCTTTTCCGGAAATGGGCACCTTGCAGCAAGCGCTGGGCAAGATCATTCTGAAGGATCCGGCCGTCGAAAGCCTGTCCTCGTTCATCGGGATCGACGGGACCAACACCACGCTCAATAGCGGGCGCATCCTCATCAACCTGAAGCCGCTCGACGAACGAAAGATAACCGCCAGCGAGGTCATCCGGCGCTTGCAGCCGGAGCTCGCTCAGGTGCCGGGAATCACCCTGTTTATGCAGCCGGTGCAGGATATCACGGTGGAGGACCGCGTCAGCCGCACGCAGTTCCAATACACCCTCGAGGATCCTAACACTGACGAGCTTTATGCCTTTGCCCCCCGCATGCTCAGGAGACTTCAACAGTCCCCGTTGTTGCGCGACGTGGCGAGTGACCAGGAGGTGGGCGGGCTGTCTACCAGATTGATATTCGATCGCAGCACAGCCTACCGTTTCGGCATCTCCCCCTCGACCATCGACCAAACGCTTTACGACGCTTACGGCCAGCGGGAAGTCTCCACAATTTATACTCAGTTGAACCAATACCACGTGGTCTTGGAAGTGGATCCGTCTTATATGAAGAATCCTCTGGACCTGCGCAACCTCTTCATTCGTACCAACCAAGCCAGCACTACCGGATCCACGGGGTTGATAGCGGGCGGCTCGTCCGCCGCCCAGTTATACGGACCCACAAGCTCGCTGACCGCGGCCAACACCAGTCTCTCAAATTCTACCTCGTCTTCTTCCCTTTCCTCCGCCACCATTGCCTCGGATAACGCCTTTGGCGGCAGTCAGATCGCTTCGACTGCACATTTCCCCAACGGCGGTCAAGTGCCGCTCTCAGCCTTCACGCACGTAGAGGAGACCAACGTTCCTATCACCGTGAACCACCAGGGCCAGTTCCCAGTGGTTACGCTCTCTTTCAATCTGGCCCCTCGCGCTTCGCTGGGCGACGCGGTGGAGGCCGTGAACAAGGTGAAGGATGAGAGCCACATGCCGGCCGCCGTTCAGGCGGCCTTTCAAGGTACGGCGGCGTCGTTCCTGGCCTCGCTCTCGAATGAGCCCGTGCTGATCCTGGCCGCGCTCATCACGGTCTACATCGTTTTGGGCGTTTTGTATGAAAGCTACATTCACCCCGTCACCATCCTGTCCACGCTGCCCTCGGCGGGTGTGGGCGCCCTGCTATCACTCATGATCGTGCGGACTGATTTCAGCGTGATTGCTCTGATCGGATTGGTCCTGCTCATTGGGATCGTCAAGAAGAACGGCATCATGATGATCGATTTCGCCTTGGACGCGGAGCGCAAGGAAGGGATGACGCCGGTGAACGCCATCTATCAGGCCTGCCTGCTGCGGTTCAGGCCCATCATGATGACTACGATGGCGGCGCTCCTGGCTGGCATTCCCTTGGCGCTGGGCACCGGTATGGGTTCGGAGCTGCGCCGGCCTTTAGGAATCACCATGGTCGGTGGGCTTCTCTTGAGCCAGTTACTCACGCTTTATACCACGCCGGTCATTTACCTCTGGTTTGATCGCCTGGCGACGCGCCTTTCCCAATGGCGCGGTCGCGGGGAGGCAGTGACGAGTGGCGAGTGACGAGAAGATTGCCGATTTTCGATTGACGATTGACGAATGGCAAAATCGACAATCGGCAATCGGCAATCGGCAATTGCTACGCTCCTGACCAAATTAGCATGAATATTTCAGAGCCATTCATCCGACGGCCCGTGGCGACGACGCTCCTCGTCATTGCCATCTTCTTAGCGGGCGCGGTGGCTTTCCGGTTGTTGCCGGTGGCGCCGCTGCCGCAGGTGGATTTTCCCACGATCTCCATCTCGGCCGGTTTGCCCGGCGCGAGCCCGGAGATCATGGCCTCCTCGGTGGCCACCCCGCTCGAGCGCCAGTTTGGGCGCATTGCGGCGGTCAGTGAGATGACTTCCGCGAGCGCCCTCGGATCGTCCAGCGTCACCTTGCAATTCAATTTGGACCGGAATATCGACGCCGCGGCGCGCGATGTTCAGGCCGCCATCAATGCCGCCCGCGGATACCTTCCCACCAATCTTCCCAGCAACCCGACTTATCGGAAGGTGAACCCGGCTGATTCGCCTATTCTCATCATCTCTCTGACGTCCGACGTCCTTTCCAAAAGCCAAATTTACGATTATGCCTCCACGATCATGGCGCAAAAGTTGTCGCAGGTGAGCGGGGTGGGGCAAGTTTTCGCGGGAGGCGGCGCGCTGCCCGGGGTGCGCGTGGAAGTGAACCCCACCTTGCTCAACAAGTACGGAATCGGGCTGGAGCAAGTCCGGGGCGTGCTGAGCAACGCCAACTCGAACGCTCCCAAAGGATACTTTTCTGACGGGCATCGCATGTGGCAGGTGGGCGCCAACGACCAGCTCTTCCACGCGGTGGACTATCGGCCGCTGATTGTGGCCTACCGGATGGGCTCGCCCGTGCGCCTCTCCGATATTGCCGAAGTGGTTGACGGGCCGCAGACGATCATGTCCTCCGGCTATACCAACGGGAAGCCTTCCATTTTGCTCGTCATCTTTCGCCAGCCGGGCGCCAATATCATTGACACCGTGGACCGCGTCCGGGCCATGCTGCCCCAACTCAAAGCGGACATTCCCCCGTCCATTAACACGGGCATCGCCATGGATCAGACCCTGACCATCCGCAGTTCGGTGCGGGACGTGGAGCGGACGCTGATCATCTCGGTACTTCTGGTGATCTTGGTGGTTTTCGTCTTTCTGCGCAATGCGCGGAGCACGTTCATTCCCAGCATCGCCGTTCCGGTGTCCCTGGTGGGGACTTTCGGGGTCATGTACATGCTGGGCTATAGTATCGATAACCTCTCCTTGATGGCCCTCTGCATTTCTACAGGGTTTGTCGTGGACGATGCCATTGTGGTGATCGAGAACATCACCCGCTACCTGGAGAAGGGCATGGCGCCCTTCCAGGCGGCCCTTAAGGGCGCGCAGGAGATTGGCTTCACCGTGATGACCATGAGCATTTCGCTGGTGGCGGTGTTTATCCCCCTGCTGCTAATGGGGGGGATCGTCGGCCGGTTGTTTCGCGAGTTTGCCGTGACCCTGTCTGTGGCCATCCTGGTTTCGCTGGTGGTTTCGCTCACCGCGACGGCCTCCATGTGCGCGCATCTCCTCAAGCAGCATGAGTCCCACGGCCGGATTTACAGAGCCTCCGAACGAGCTTTCAACTCGGTGGTAGGGTTTTACGGGAGAACCTTGGCCGTGGTCCTGCGTTTCCCGGCCACCACTCTTGCCGTGTTGCTGGCCACCATCGCCCTGAATGTTTACCTCTACATTCATGTTCCCAAGGGGTTCTTCCCGCAGCAGGATAACGGGCGCATGATGGGATCGATCATCGCCGATCAGGACACCTCCTATCAGGCCATGGACAAGATTCTGCGGCAGATGATTGGAATCATCACGGATGACCCGGCCGTGGATGCCGTAAGCGGTTTCTGCGGCGGAGGCGGCCCCGGTGGCGGGGCCATCAACCAAGCGCGGATGTTCATCATGCTCAAGCCCCCCGCCGAGCGAAAAATCACCGCCGACCTGGTGATCGCACGTTTGCGCCCGAAATTGGCGGTTGTCCCTGGGGCAACGCTTTATATGCAATCCTCGCAGGACATCCGCGTCGGGGGACGCTTCGGCGCCGCGCAGTATCAGTTCACCATGCAGGGTGATAATCTGCGCGACCTCCAAGAATATGGCCCGCGCATGTTGCAGGAATTAAGGACTATCCCGTTGATCGTGGATGTGAATACCGACCAGCAGAATCACGGCCTGCAAAGTTACGTGCAGGTGGATCGCTCCACCGCCGCCCGCTTCGGCATTTCCTCGCAACTCGTTGACAATGTTCTTTACGACGCTTTCGGAGAGGCCGAAGTCTCAACCATATACACTCCGCTTAACCAATATTATGTGGTCATGCTGGTGGGGCGCGCATTTTGGCAGAACCCCTTGTTCCTGCGCCAGGTTTACGCCTATGCGCCGAACAGGCAGGAGGTTCCCTTAAGCGCGTTCTCGCATTTTAGTTCCATCACTGCGCCACTCGCGGTAAATCACCAGGGTCTCTCACCCTCGGTAATGATTTCGTTCAATCTCCAACCAGGCGTGCCCCTGGGGGATGCGGCGGAGGCTATTCTGGCCAAGGCCGCCAAGATTGGTTTGCCCTCGACCATCCACACTGGTTTCGCAGGGACCGCGCAAGCTTATGTGGATTCACTTTCCAGCGAGCCGCTGCTGATCGCCGCCGCCCTCATTTCGGTTTACCTCGTCCTGGGCATCCTCTACGAAAGCTACGTTCATCCCGTCACCATTCTCTCCACCTTGCCCTCGGCAGGGGTGGGCGCGCTGTTGGCGCTCATGCTCACGCGGACCGAGCTCACGGTGATTGCCATTATCGGAATCATTCTGCTGATTGGACTTGTGAAAAAGAACGCCATCCTGATGATTGACTTTGCGCTGGCCGCCGAGCGCGGCGAAGGCAAGTCCTCGCGGGATGCCATTTTCGAAGCGTGCATGTTGCGTTTCCGTCCCATCATGATGACCACCATGGCGGCTATGCTCGGCGCCGTGCCGCTTGCCCTGGGCACCGGCATGGGGTCGGAATTCCGCCGTCCACTGGGAATCGCCATCATCGGCGGGCTGGCGGTGAGCCAGATGCTGACCTTGTACACAACCCCGGTGGTGTATCTCTACTTCGACCGGTTCCAACATTGGTGGTGGAGGCGCGTAGGTATGCGGCGTCAGGAAGAAGCGTGAGTGCTGGAGTGGGAGGCATGAATTCAACAAGTAGGCAGTCGGCAGTAGGCAGTCCTCAGCAAGCCGTCTTCCCGAGCCAGGCGCGCGAGACGGCGAGTTGCTAGCCGACTGCCGTGAAATGGGTGATGACCAGGCGCACGAAGCTGAAGCGCTGGAATGGTGCGAAGGGCTGGTCGGAGATGCAATATGAATTATCGAACCGCTAAACAGCATATTCGCTACTGCCGACTGCCGACTGCCGACTGCCTTCTGCCCGCTGCCTTCTGCCTTCTGTTCTTCTCGGTTGCCTGCATGGTCGGCCCGAAGTACCATCAGCCCACCGCGCCAGTCCCGCCGGCGTATAAGGAAACCCCGCCTGCCACCTGGGCGGAAACGCAGGGCTGGAAGCAGGCTCAGCCCAACGAAGGAGTGAAGCGTGGCAAGTGGTGGGAAATCTATAACGATCCGGAGCTCAACGCGTTGGAAGAACAGGTGAGTATTTCCAACCAGAATCTGAAAATGGCGGAAGCGCAATTCCGCGAGGCTAAGTTCGCTGTGAAGATTGCTCACTCGAACCTGTTCCCGACCATTTCCGTCTCGCCTACCATTGTGAACGCCCGGGCGTCATCCAGTGTGCGTCTTGCTACCGGGCAACAAACGACTGCCGGACAACAAACGACTTATGACCTGCCGTTGAATGTGTCTTGGGAAGCCGATATTTGGGGAAGTGTCCGGCGCAGCATTCTGTCGAGCGAGGAGGCCGCGCAAGCGAGCGACGCCGAGTTGGAAAATGCCCGGCTTTCTTACCAGGCAGAGCTTGCGCAGGATTATTTCGAGCTGCGCGGTACGGATGGCGAGAAGCAATTGCTCGAGACCACCGTGAAATCCTACCAGGATTACCTCAAACTTACCCAAGACCGGTTTAATAGCGGCGTGGCGTCGGGCTCGGACGTTGCGCAAGCGCAGACTCAACTGGAAACCGCGCGGGCCCAGTTGATTGATTTTAACGTGGCGCGCGCGCAATATGAGCACGCCATCGCCGTCCTGGCCGGCAAAGCCCCCGCAGAGGTCGCGATTTCTTACGGTTCCATCAAGATCACCCCGCCCGTCGTGCCGGTGGGGCTGCCTTCCCAACTGCTGGAACGGCGGCCCGACATCGCCAACGCCGAACGCCAAATGGCCGAGGCCAACGAGCAGATTGGCATTGCCAAAGCTGCCTTCTACCCAACCATCGGCCTCACCACCAGCAGCGCGCCGGTGGGCCTTGAAAGTACGTCATTCAAACACTGGATCTCCTGGCCCAGCCGATTCTGGTCCTTAGGGCCAGGCGCGGCGGAGACGGTCTACGATGCCGGCCGGCGCCGCGCCACGCTGAATCAGAACCTGGCTGCCTATGACGCCACGGTGGCCAATTACCGCCAAACGGTTCTCACGGCTTTCCAGCAGGTCGAGGATAACTTGGCGGCGTTACGCGTGCTTGAGGACGAAGCGCAGGCTGAGGACCAAGCGGTGAAAGCCGCTCAAAATTCCCTTGATATCTCGACCTACCAGTACAAGGCCGGCACCGTCAACTACCTCACGGTAATCACGGAACAAGCCATTCTGCTTCAGGACCAGGTGCAGGCGGTGAGCATTCTGACTCGCCGTATGAGCGCCAGCGTGCTCCTCATCGAAGCGCTGGGCGGGGGGTGGGACACTTCCACGCTGCCCACCTTGCACGAAGTGGCACAAGGGAAGTAGCAAGGGCGTGCTCACATAAAAACTACTGACTGGACGCCGTAAATCTCGAAGCGCTTTCGGCAGCGGGGGTTCTTGCACTGGACGAAATCGTCTCGCCGCAGCATGTAGTTCCTGGATTTGGCGAATCGCGCTCGATCTCGTTCGTCCGCGTGACCGGGAAGCTTCTTCCTTTTTGTCCGCACCAGCCACCGAATTTCATAGGCTTCCGTCTGATGACAAAACAGACAGGAAAGGGTGGCGGACTTTAGAGTCTCGTTTTCATCAAAGAATTCGCGCTCATCCATAACGTACATATCTTAGCGGGATTCGCGCTGGAACTCCACACCCATTTGACGTATAATGCCTTGGGGGCGAGACTCATTCAGTCTCTCAAGTTATGCTATGAGCGGAGGACCATTCACATGGCCCACACTTTTGGAGAACAAGAGCTCGCCGATTACCTCTTTGACCGCATCATCGTGAATTGCCCGACCTGCCTGGACAACAAGTGTCTGCGCGTGGCCTGTCTGAAGGTGGCGGAGGAGTTACTCGAGGACGCTGAAATCTCTTACAAGCTGGCGCCTGTTTCAGACGGTGGGGCTTAAGTAGGGAACAGGGAAGAGGGAACAGTGAATAGTAAATAGTGAATGGTAAATAGGGGAGAAGGAAGAGTCCTCAAGTGTCAGGATGTTCGCTGTTTGACAGTCCCTGCTTGGCACTCCCTGTTTGACATCCTCTGGTTACCAGTCCCTGTTCGGCGTGCCCTAAATTCATATATCGGATGACCGGTTCGGCGTCTCTAGTTTTCCTTTTTGCCACTCTATTCCCTCTTCTGTCTTCTCTGTTCCCTCTTACCTGTCCCCTGTTGCTTATGCCCTCCTTCCTCTACTCTCTTCCCTATTTACCATTTACCATTTACTATTTACTATTCACTATTTCCTGCTCCCTCCCAGGAATCTTGGGCCCAGCCACGCCAACGCGACGGCGTCGATCAATCCGTGCGCGAGCATGGAAGGGTAAAGGCTTCCGAAATGAAGCACGGAGTAGGCGAGCAGTGCTCCTAGCAGAGACGCCCTGACCATTCCGCTCCAACCTTGGTAAACATGTGCCAGCCCAAAGGCCAGCGATGAAGCAACCCACGCCAAGCTGCCGGAACGCAGCCACTGGCTAAGTTGAGCGAGGAGGAAGCCGCGATATAAGAATTCCTCGCAAAGCGCCGCCGTCGGAGCCAGAAGTACCACCGACCAAATCTTCTCTTGACGCGTCCTGGGAATCAAGACGCGGACCAGTTCGGGTTCCGCCGGCCACCACCCACGCCATTCAAGGACAAGGCCAGCGCCAATGCCGGCCACAGACAGCGCCGCCAGACCGCCTGCCCAGGTAAGCCCGGTGAGGGGCGGGAGCGTTCGGAAGCCTACGGAGAAAGCAGTTAACGAGCTGGAGAAGAAGACAAGCAGCCCCACCGCTGCCAGTGCCCACTGCGAAATCGCCGCCGAGACGTAAAGCGTGAGCCTTGGCATCTGGCGGAGCTGGCTGTCGCGCGTGGTGGACCGGGAAAGAATCGGAACGCCGACGACCAAGACGATGATGAACAGAATCGACAGGATACTGGCTAGCATTTCCCGTCCCGTGGGAGTGAGAATCCCGTCTCACCACAACCTCCAGGTCTCGGTCAGCCAACTCGCTAAGCAAGCGGCGAGAGGACCGCGCCTGAGGCGTGCATTGGGGAATCGAGCGGACGCATTGTCGCACCGCTCCGGCGCACGGTCAAGTGGGTTTGCTTTTAGTTCCACGCAAAAGATACGCGCCCAAAACCGCCCGGCAGCGGTCGCGATACACTTCCACCGGCACGTTCTCAGTATCCATGAGCCACTGGAGACAGTAACCGTCGACCAGCGCGCGAATAGTGGAAGCAGCTTCCACCGGGTTGACAACTCGAAACTGCTGCTCTCTGATGCCGTCTTCCACGATTCGCGTGTCCCGTTGCCGGCACTTTTCGAAAAACTCCGAGAAGAGCTTGCGAAACCGTTGGGAGCGCGCCCCGCGGCTGACAAAATCGAAGAAGACCAAGTAAAGCTTGCGATTCACCTCCGCGCTATGAAATAAAACTTCCAATTCGGCGCCCAGCCGCGTGCGCGCAGGTTCTTGAGAGTGGACAACCTCGTCCAAACTTCGGTTCAACTGGCGAAGCAACCATTCCAGGACGCCGAACAGGAGGTCTTCCTTAGTTCGGAAATAATAGAGCGCCCCTCCCTTGCTCGATTCCGCTCTGGCCACAACGGAATCCAGCGTGGTAGCCTCGATTCCACGCTCCAGGACTTCTGCGTAGCCCGCCCGCTGGAGAGCTTCGCGGCGGCGACCGGTGAGTTCGGGATTGACCTTGCGGGGGCTCATCAAATCTCCTACCGAGCGCTTGAGGCGCTTCCGCCAGCATGATAGCATGAGTTGAGATCAGGGCATTCGATGAACGCGGGAAGGCAAAACCTTGTGGGGCTCGATCGCCAGGAATTGCAACAACTGGCGCAGGCGCTCGGGAAGGCGCCTTATCGCGGTCGCCAGCTTTATCACGCCCTTTACCATCGTCGGGCGCGAACGCTTGCCGCCTTGACGGATCTCGACGCAGATTTTAGACGCGCCCTGGCGGCTCGTTATGAAATTGCCTACCCTGATGTCCAGGATGAATTCCTTTCGAGCGACGGCTCCGCCCGCTATCTGTTGCGTCTTCAGGACAACACCTCCATTGAGACCGTCTATATGCCTGAGGATGAGAGGGTCACCCTCTGCCTCTCCAGCCAGGCGGGTTGCGCCGTGGACTGCCGGTTTTGCTTCACCGCGCTCTTAGGACTTCAGCGCAACCTTTCGGCGGGAGAGATTCTTGGACAGGTGCTGGCGGTAGCAGAAGCGCGCGCGGTTCGCCCCGGATCACGTCTTAATCTTGTCTTCATGGGGATGGGTGAGCCGCTCCTGAACCTTGCCCAAGTAATGAAAGCTGTCCGGATTCTCGCGGGCCCTCGAGGTCTTGGCATTCCCTTGCGCCGTATTACGATTTCCACCTCAGGCATCGTCCCACGCATGCGCGAGCTGGCCCTTGACCCGAATCGACCGAAGCTCGCCGTATCGCTCAATGCTTCCCACGAGGCGCAGCGGACAGAGCTGATGCCCATCAACCGAAAATACCCGCTGCGCGAGATCATGCGCGCCTGTCGAGACTATCCCTTACGCCCGCGCGAGCTGCTCACTTTCGAGTACGTCCTGCTGGACGGCTTCAACGATGCGGACGCCGACGCCCTGCGAGTGGGAGAACTGCTACGCGGACTGCGCGCCAAGGTCAACCTTATCCCCTACAATCCCGGCGCCGAGCTTCCTTATCGCCCCTCGCCGCTCGAGCGAGTTCTGGCTTTTCAGCAGCTCCTGACGGAACGGAAGATTCCGGCCTACATTCGCATTTCTCGAGGGCAGGATATTGGCGCCGCCTGCGGTCAGCTCCGCCTGCAAGGAATGAGAACCAGCGAGCTCACCTGGGTCCCGAAGGGACCCAATATCATTAGCCGTAGGTGAAACCTACGGAAAGCGCAAACACCCCAGAGTTAACCCACCCCGAAGGGGTTGAACGCAGGCATATTCGACCCCTTCGGGGTCAGCAGGTATGGAAAGGGGGATGGCTATTCATCCGTAGGTTCCACCTACAGCTAATGATCTTAATGCCCTTCGGGCATTCACGGTCCACGCTTCGTGCATAAGTTAGCACTTATTCACCAATGGCTTGTGCTGCGTTGGGTCGCGACTTTGGGGCGGATTCCGATCACCGCTAACATGCGCCCGGCGCCGCTTCCCTCGCGGCGATGGGAATAGAAGAGGTCAGGGCGGCAGGCGGTGCAGAAGTCCGCCACCGCGACGTGCTGAGGTGCAAGCCCTGCATCCCGGAGCTGATCTTGGGCAACGACAACCAAGTCAAGATGGGCAGAAGGCTTTGCGCTGGGGTTGTGGCCAGGTGGCCGCATGTTCAAGAAGGAGAGCGAGCCGGCTGGTGAAGTGGCACAGGCACTCTTGCCTGTGTTTTTGAGATGGGACGCCGCGGATTCTAACGGTGTATGAAAGAATCTATCCGCCTCGAGAAAGCGTCCCTGAAAGGCATCCTCCACCTCTTGCCCCACTTCGTAACAACACACGCGGATTGAGGGACCCAGCACGGCGAGCATGTCTCGGGGGTCAGAACCGTACAAGCGGCGCATCTCCCCAACGGTCTTCTCGACGATGCGCGCCAGCGCTCCGCGCCAGCCCGCGTGAACCGCCGCCACACCCCGGCGTTTCGGGTCCACCAGCAGCACGGGCAGGCAGTCGGCGGTCCTCACCGAGAGCATGATGCCCGCTTCATCGGTCAATAGCGCATCCCCGTCATGTTGGGTAAGGCCAGGCGGTGCATGCAGTGGGTTGCCGCCCAAGCGGTACTCGAGTTCACCGTCGCTTGCGCGCCCAACTTGATAAACCGTGGCGGAATGCACTTGCCGTAGCGCCGCCTGCGCGAAGTGTTCCGCGCCAAGTTGACGGAAGAAAAGATCACGGTTCTTCCGCACTCTGGCGCGCGATTCACCCTTTGTGAATCCCAGGTTTAGACCTGCGGACGGACCTCGGCTCGCCCCACCAAGGCGGGTGGTGAAGGCATGGATGAGCCAGCGATAACGGGCGAGGAGCGGGTGCTCAATCCAGGCCAGGCCGCCGCGAGAAGCAAACTGTGGTTGAACTTTGGAGGCCACTTTGATATTTTACTTGTCGGAGAATCGTTCCACAAACAATGTTCGACGGGCTGCGTAGACTGAGGTTGTAAAGCTTCTTCTCGATGCGGAACGCGTTGCTGTTTTTGCGGTTACAGGCTCCCTCGGGGTGGTTGGTGTTATGGCTGCAACCATCCCCTGTAACTGGGACATCCAATAATTGTGAAGGGAAAGCGATGTTATCGGACCGTTTGGTGGGGATGAGCGCTTCTGATCTGACGCTGCCGCCGGACTGTGGGTCATGATAGTTGGCACCGGCGTTGACATTATGGAGACTTCTCGCTTCGAGGAAGCTCTCCTGAAGCACGGCGAGCGTTTTGCCAAGCGCGTGTGCACGCCGGCCGAGATCGCGTACTGCCAGAAGTTCAAGGACTCGGCGGAGCGGTTCGCGGCGCGCTTTGCGGCCAAGGAGGCGGCATTCAAGGCCTTGGGAACCGGCTGGAGCCAGGGAGTACGCTGGGTGGACGTGGAAATCACCCACGCTGCGAGCGGCAAGCCGGAGTTGGTCCTGCGGGGTGAGGCGGAGGAAATCGCCCGTCGCCTGGGAGTTGTACGCACCGCTGTTTCGATTTCGCACGCTGGGCGTTTCGTTGTCGCTCAGGTCATTTTTGAATCCGATGGCTAGATTCCTCCAATCGGCGCGGCGCTACTTGCATCCGGGTACGCTGCTGCTTTGTGTGCTTGGGTTGGCGGCCGTCTGGGCTCAGGGCAAGGGACCTCGAGAATTCCAGGAATTGAGCGCCAAACAAGCTTCCCGCCTGCTTTTGTCACAAGCCCCTCCGGAGTACCCCGTCCTGGCCAAGGTGAACTACCTCCAGGGCCGGGTTCGCGTGCAGCTCGAGGTCGCGCCCGACGGCACCGTAACTCGAGCGCACGTGCTGAGCGGCAACCCCCTTCTGGCGGAGGCGGTGCTGAATTCAGTTGGGTCGTGGCGCTACCGGCCGTACGTGGCAAAGGATGGTCCCACTTCTTTCGCGACGAAGGTCGAGGTGAATTTCTCGCTCCGTCCAAGCAGAATTGATTTGGTCCCCTCGCAGGCGGAATCGGACTTTCGCCGTCAAGTGAAACCTCCCGAAGTGTTGACGAAGCCGCGAGAATCGTCGGTCGCTGATGCTTCCGTGCGCCTGCGCTTGCTGGTGAGCGCGGAAGGTAAAGTGATTGATTCCGAAATCCTGAAAGGCATTCCCTCTTTTATTGAGGGAGCGATGAAGATTGTCAAGCGGTGGTCGTTCCGGCCGGCCCGCTGGGGCACTCTTTCTGTGCCCTGGTACCTTGATGTTGACGTCCCCGTCGACAACGTCCCCGCCCGGACGGGCGTCACCTCCCCGCACGAAACCCGGCCGGGGACTGAATGATTGGCTCTTGTAGCGGCGGTCTCTGACCGCCGGTCTTGAATTCTCAAGGAGTTCCGGCGCTCGGAGAGCGCCGCTACAGCAAACTGATCCACTACCCGCTCTCGAGAAAGTTTGCCGCTAATGGTGATCACGCGCTAAAATAAAGTACTGGGCTGGAGGTGAGCCCCTGGCCAGGCGTTTGATGCCTGGGGAGTAACTGCTTAATGAAATTATATTGGGCAAAACCAACCCTGAAAATCTTGCCTTTGCTCTTCGCCCTGCTGATTCCGGCCGGCGCGGCTTTTGGAACCGAGCAAGCCAAGGAGGCCGTTTTTCAATACGCAGGTGGAACCGAGAAAATCGAAATAGATTGCGCCGGTAAGTTGGAAGTCACCACGGAGGGTCTGATCTTCAAGTGCCCCGGCGGGGCGGTGGACATGCCCTTTTCGACGATCACCCTGATGCAATTTCGCCCTGATATCAGCCCTCAGGTCCGTAACCTTAAGCTCAAGTGGAAGACCTACCCCAGCATCTTGATTGCCGGAAAACAAAATCGGTTTTTCACCGTGGTTTGCAAGAAACAGGGCGTGACTCACGTGGTGGTCTTGCGAGTGGATCCCCTTTCCATGAGACCCTATCTGGCCGAGATCGAGCTGAAATCCGGCAAGCGCGTCGAAGTGATGCCCTACGAGGATTACTCTTAGGGGCTCGAAAGTCGAAACTCGAAATTCGAAAATCGAAATTCGAAACAACCCGGCCTGCAAGCGCGAGTTTCGAGTTTCGGTTTTCGAGTTTCGGCCCGCTAGGGATTGGTCCCGCCCAAGAAATATCCTGCCTTGGTCCGCACCCTGACCCCGCTCCGGTCTACACGTACTTCAATGCGGTGAAAACCGTTCTCGCCGGGTGAGTGAGGCACGTAAGCGATTTCGTACTGGCTTTGGATTTCGTCGGCAATCTTGTTGAGCTCGTCCTGCAACGGCTTCTTTGTCCAGGCTCCATAACTCAGCCCGCCGGTGTACCCGGCGTAAAACTCGAGGGCAGTCTTGGCCACCGTGGAGTGGATCATTTCCCCGCCCGCCAGGATAAGAGGAACGATCGGCAGGGTAGGCACATCGTAGGTGTTCTCGAGGGTCGAAGCTGTGGGCGGCATGTTGGGTGGCGTGGGGAGCGCCATGTTGGTCGCCAGGGGGTCCGGCGGCGGGGCCTTCGGTTGCTTGGCGAGCGCCGCGCGCGCCGGGCTGAACCCCAGGCCGTAGATTGTGATGTCTCCGTCCAGGGCGCGTTGCACCACCTCTTCTTTCCGGGTTTTGCTCCCTAAGTCATGCCCATCCGAAAATGCCACGATGATCCGGCGGCTATCCTTGGGCTGGGTTTCGAGCATCGCAATGGCCTGCGTCAGGGCGTCATTCAGATGATCGGCACTGCCCCGCGCCTCGATGCGGCGAAGGGCGGATTCCAGCTCATCGCCGTTTTGGGTGAAGTCCTGCAGCTCACGAATTTGATCGCCGTAGGTGACCACCGCAGCCTCTCCCTGCGGCCCCAGCATCAAGTTAGAGAAGACCGGACCGAGAGGGCGGACCTCGCTGAGCAGCGCTTCCGAAGTGTTGTTAGCCTCCACCACAATGACCGCCGCCAAGGGGCGTTGCTCCAGGCTGAAGTGGTCAATGTGCTGGCGCACCCCGTTGTCCAGGACTTCGAAGTCCCTTTCTTGCAAATCGAAAACATAATCGCCTTTGGAATTAATCACTGTCACCGGCGCCGTCACGATGTTCGCCTGCACCCGAATCCGCGGTTCGTTCTCGGCCGGTTTGGCGGCTGTCGACTCATGCTCGGAGGTGGCCGGCGGGTTTTGCCCGGCGCTGCCTTCCTGGGCCCGAGCCGAAAGAACGAAGACGAGGATACTGCTCACGAATACCGCCGCTGCGGCGAGCTTTCGGAAAGCGCAAGTGCGATTCATATCCATTCGCTCCTCCATGCCTGACCCTGCTTAATTATAAGATGTGCTAAGGCACCCCGGCGTTGCCGCCCAGCCTCGAAAATCGAAGACCGAAAATCGAAATTCGAAAATCGAAATTCGAAAACCGAAGACCGAAACTCGAAAATCGAAGACCGAAACTCGAAAACCGAAGACCGAAAATCGAAATTCGAGCATAGTGGCGAATTTCGATTTTCGAATTTCGATTTTCGGCCCCCTGGGGGTTCACGCGCGTTGTCGCAGGGCTTCATAAAGCACCACGGCGGCCGCCACGGAAACATTGAGTGAAGGCACAGGACCGCGCAGGGGAATGTGCGCCAGTTGATCGCACGCTTCCCGAACCAGGCGGTGCAAGCCCGCTCCCTCTCCGCCCAAAACCAACGCGCAGCCCTGGGCATAGTCCAAGTCGAGGTAAGACTTGCCGGCTTGCGCCTCGAAGCCGTAAACCCACACCCCGCGCTCTTTCATCTCTTCCAAGGTCCTCGCCAGGTTGGTGACGCGCGCAATCTTCACGTGCTCGAGCGCTCCGGCTGAAGCGCGTGCGACCGCAGGCGATATTCCTGCCGCCCGACGCTCCGGAATTACGATCCCGTGGCAACCCGCGGCCACCGCCGTGCGCACGATGGCCCCCAGGTTGGCAGGATCTTCCACCCCGTCCAGTACAACGAACAGGGGCCGCTCGGAGTTGGCCAGAAGCGTCTCGAGGTCGTCGTAGGATCGAGGGGTGCAGACCGCCACCACGTTCTGATGTTGTGGGTTACCCGCGGCGCGCTCCACCGCCGGCCGGGGAGCAAACCGCAATCCGATGCCGCCCGCCCGGCAGGCGTCGATGATTTCCTGCACGCGTGGGTTGTGCTGCTCTTGCGCCACCAGCACGTATTCAACCGGCCGGCTGCGCAACGCTTCTTTGACAGCATGAATGCCGTATACCACCTCGAGCTTCTCACCACTCTCCCGATGCGACATGCGTGTTTGCGTTGAACGCTTACCATACCACAACTAGCCCTGACATGGCGCGACTGATCGTGACGACGTCCCAGACCACACGTCATTCCCGCCAAGCTTGTCCTCCGCAGAGGCGGGGGAGCGGGAATCCACGCCGCAAACCTTTGGAGCTGAGCGCCTTACGTACTGGATTCCCGCCTTCGCGGGAATGACGTGTGGCACGGAGCGACTGAATCGTGCAAATGACGCCACTCGCTGCCCTGTTTTGTTGCAACCCTCTGCCTCCCGTGATATGATAATAGTTCGGGCAGTTAATCGCAAAATCCAAAACGAGGAGAACCGTCATGAACAGGAACTTACGTTCTCTAGCATCATCGTTTGTACTTTGCACGGCGCTCATCGCCGGAATCGGAAAGCCGGCCGGGGCGACAACCTTGTGTGTGAATCCCGGAGGAACTAACGGGTGTCTTGCGAAGATTGGGCTTGCGGTTTCGGCCGCCATGCCCAACGACACCATTAATGTCGCTCCTGGAACGTACAAGGAAGACGTAGTTATCGGAAAAGCACTTTCGCTGGTAGGAGCGAACGCGAGAAAGACGATCATCAACGCCAGCGGCCTTTCCAATGGCATCTACATCGACGGTCTCGACAATCCCGGCCTGAGCAATGTGGTGGTGACGGGGTTTACGGTGGAGAACGCCGACTTCGAGGGAATCCTGATAACCAACGCCTCCTCTGTCACCTTGTCGAACAATGAGGTAACCCACAACGACCTGAGCCTGAACGTGACTTCTGCCGTGTGTCCTGACCAGCCGGCATTCGAAACCGCAGAGGGCGATGACTGCGGCGAGGGGATCCACCTCATCGCGGTCGACCACTCCATCTTGGCGAATAACACCTCCGAGAATAACGCCGGCGGAATCCTGCTCACTGACGAGACCGGCGCGACCCATGACAACCTGATTTCGGGAAACACGGTGCGGAACAACCCGTTCGATTGCGGAATAACACTCGCCTCGCACCCGCCTTACTCACGTACTACTCTGGGTATTATTCACAACACAATTGCCAATAACGAGTCGTCGCATAATGGATACCAAGTTCCGGGAGCAGGCGCAGGAGTCGGCATCTTCGGCTTTCTGCCCGGCGCCACGGTATCCGGAAATGTGGTGATCGACAATCGGTTGATGAACAACGGCCTGCCCGGCGTGGCCTTCCATGCGCATCAGACGGGGGCCGGGGCCGAGGACCTCAACGACAACATCATCGTCGGCAATCAGATCTCCGGCAACGGCGCTGACACCGGGGACGCCGCGACCCCCGGGACGACGGGGATAAACGTCTATGGCTATTACCCGATTACCGGTACGGTGATCGCGCAGAACGTGATTGACAACGAGGCCTTCGATGTCGTGGTCAACACCGGCGCGCAGGTGGACGCGCATTTAAACACCTTTCTGGGCCGCACCGTCGGCGTCGACAACCTCGACAGCGGCACCGTGGACGCCACGGAAAACTGGTGGGGATGTTTCGGCGGGCCCGGCGCGCAGGATTGCGCGACCGTGGAGGGATCAGGAGTGCTCTTCACGCCGTGGCTGATATCACCCTTTGGGGCGATTTCGTTTTTTTAAGGCTCAACACGCGTAGCGCAGACCTGCGACTTTCGCAGGTCTGCGGCTTTCCAGACTGCCTATTCACCTAAGATCGGCGAGCAACACGGCTTGCGGACGTTCAGCATATACTTGAGCCAATCGCTGCCGTCGGGTACACGCATATCCACCCAATCCACTTGGTCGTCGGTCATGCCCCCGTACCAGATTGACTGGAAGCCCAGAATATCCTTGTAGAAGCGGTCCGAGGCCGCGCGGTCGCGAACTGTGACCCCCACGTGAATCATGTGCTGCGAAATGCGTGTGTCCGGAAGGAATTTGCCAAAATTCCGCCGGTGGAGCGAACCGGGCAGGTACTTGACGAACTCGACGAAGTGGCCGTCCGGATCTTTGACCATCAAGCTCAAATTGCCCGCAAGATCAAACACTTCAAGTAATGAGTTTCGGGCACGGTCAACAGGATGGGGTGGTCGCGCGCCTGCGTGCGCCGCTCGACCACGGTCACCGTGCGGTGGGCGTCAAGCGCCGCCTCGGCGATGATTTCCAGCAGGTCCGCCTCGCTCACATGGTGCGAGCACGAGCAGGTGAGGAGGAACCCGCCCGGATTGAGAATCTTCAGTGCGCGCAAATTCAGCTCCTTGTAGCCGCGCCACGCCGCCTCCAGCTTGGACTTCTGGCGCGCAAAAGCCGGCGGATCGAGCACCACGGTGTCGTAGCGTTGCTTCTCCATATCGGCGGCCTTCAAGAAGTCAAAACAATTGGCTTCCTTCCATTCCATGTTGGTAAAGCCGTTCAATTCCTGGTTGCGGCGGGCGAGGCTGAGCGCTTCCGCAGAAGAGTCAATGCCCAGGACGGAATCGCACTGCGCCGCCAGGTGGAGCGCAAACCCGCCGGTGTAGCTAAAACAGTCGAGCGCTCGGCCGCGTGCGTATTGCCGGGCCGCCAGACGATTCTCGCGCTGGTCGAGAAAGCCCCCCGTTTTCTGACCGCCCATCAGGTCGAAGACAAATCGCAGCCCATTCTCCTCCACCTCGACTTCGCTGATGCTTTCCCCGGCCAGTGTCCCTTTCTGTTCCGGCAATCCCTCCAATTCCCGCACAGCTACGTCATTGCGCTCCAGGATCGAGCGGGGCGAATAGTTCTGCTGGAGGATTTCTACGATCTTCGGCTTTAGCCGGTCCATGCCCTGGGTGAGAGTTTGGATGACGAAGCAGGGGCCGTAGCGGTCAATAATGAGAGAAGGAAGCAGGTCGCCCTCCGCCGAGACCAGGCGGTACGCTTGCGCACCGCCCGCCACTCGTCGCCGAAGACTCGCAGCCGTGCCTATACGTTCAGCGAGAAAGACCTCATTGAATGGGCGCTCGTCGCGCGTCAGCAGGCGCAAGGTGATTTGAGACTGGCTGCTATAGAGTGCTTGACCCCAGAAGTGCCCCCGCCGGTCCTGCACACGGACCACGTCCCCAGGGCCCGCTCCCTGCGCGTCTACCAGGTCAGCACGGTAAATCCACACGTGACCTGAAACCACTCGCTCCACACCGCGGTTTGAAATAATCACCGCTGCTGACGGCATAGTGCAACTCTACCACAGCCGGCACATGCGTGAAGCCCTCTCCCGTGGGGAAAGGGAAGAGGAAACACGGAAGAGGAAACAGGGAAGAGGAAAGAGAGAAGAGCATCACAGCCCTCTCCCTTGGGGAGAGGGTGGCTCGCGACGGCGCTTTCACCAGCCGTCGCGGGCCGGGTGAGGGGTCTCTTGCACGAATCAACAGAGCAAGTCAAAAGTCAAAACGCAAAAGGCAAATTGCAAAAGTAGCGATCGCACGTACCTTTGACTTCTGACATTTGCGATTTGCCATTTGACTTGTTCTTCCGCTTTGCAGACCTTTACCTTCCGCCTCCGCGGGCCGGGTGAGACATCTCGAAAGACAGAAGGGCAATTCAAACGACAAATGGCAAATGGCAAAATTCAAATGGTTTTCCGTTTGCCCTTTGAATTCTGAATTGCTCTTCCGCCAAGCCCCAGGAAGCGAGCCGCGTTCCCCGGAAATTCCCGGGAAATCAAATCGCAAATCTCAAATGACCAACCATTTGCCATTTGCCCTTTGCCATTTGAATTTTGAATTTCTTTTCCCGGCCGCGTGAGAGGTCTCGATCTCGATCCTACATTCCGTTCCTGATGTGACGGGCACATCGCGGCCCCCCCAATGAACGGAGTGTGCGCCATCCTCCTGAGATCTGAAATCCTGCGATCTGAAATCTGGAATCTGAGATCTGGAATCTGTAATCTGAGATCTGTAATCTGGAATCTGAAATCTGAGATCTGTAATCTGAAATCGGCAACCTGAACCCTGACCCCTGACACCCGACCCCTGACACCTGCCCTTTCTGGCCTACCAACATAAACCCATACTCGGACACTTTGCCATCTTGACAGGCCGCGCCTCTTATAGTAGCCTATCTCTGTGCGAACCTTGATCCCCCCGGGGAAGCCCTTTCCCCGGCATTCCCATTTCCCGTCACAGGAGTTACTATGCCTTTACGTAAATCCCCTCAACTTACCCCCGAGCTGCTCGCCGTCAAGCAGTCCAATGCCCAGAAATCCACCGGACCGCGCACCCCAGCCGGGAAGCAAAACTCCAAATTCAACGGCGTCAAGCACGG